>Ga0224495_10000026_pt1 | contig 133298 bp, 124 predicted proteins | sample SF_Jul11_sed_USG_FD_168128 | JGI IMG/M metagenome (GOLD analysis project Ga0224495, IMG submission 168128) | Sediment microbial communities from San Francisco Bay, California, United States - SF_Jul11_sed_USGS_4_1 | ecosystem: Environmental > Aquatic > Marine > Sediment | place: USA...
CTCCGGCGGTTTGTGGGGTGATCGGGGGGCCGATACATCCGGATCCCCGGCGTCGGCGGGTGAAGCCTCCGGCGGTTTGTGGGGTGATCGGGGGTGCACCGCGCCATTCACCGCGCCATCCACCGGTGAAGCCTCCGGCGGTTTGTGGGGTGATCGGGGGACGAAAGGACAGACGCGCCCAACTCTGACGGGTGAAGCGAGTATTCAGAGGGCGGAGTTCACCTCCGACCCCCTTCCTCACAGCCGCCCGCACCGCCGCCCCCCAGCCGCCATTTCTTCGGGCTGATTTCCGGGCCAATTTCCGGGCACGTATGCTCCGAACTCTGTGCTATATTGAGCGCTTGTGGCGGAATGCCGGATGTCTGCGGGGCGAGGAACTGCATGGTACTGGTGGAATTTTCCATGACACCCCTCGACAAGGGAGAGAGCGTCAGCGAATACGTGGCCCGCTCCCTGGACATCATCGACAAGAGCGGCGTCGCGTACCGCCTCACCCCCATGGGCACCTGCCTGGAAGGGGAGTGGGACGAGGTGTTCGGCGTCATCCGCCAGTGCTTCGAGCGCATGGGCGCCGACTGCAACCGCATCACCACCTCCATCAAGGTGGACTACCGCAAGGGCGCGGCCGGGCGGCTGGAGGGTAAAGTCGCCTCGGTGGAAAACCGGCTCGGCCGCAAACTGGCCACCTGATCTGTTCCGAACCATTCTTCCGGCGCGGTGGTTCCGCGCCGGGTGTGTATCAACCACGTTTTACAGGATAAGGAAACCCGGCACATGGACATCAAAAAGCTCACCTCCCTCGGCTCCTACTCCGCCGAGAAGATGAAGAAAATCAACGTGTTCTCCACCCCGCGGGTGATGACCGACCTCTACTGTCTGGAGCCGGGTCAGGCCCAGAAGGCCCACGCCCACGAAGGCGAGGACAAGATTTACTTCATCGTCGAGGGCTCCGGCTCGGTACAGGTGGGGTCCGACACCCGCAACATCGGCAGCGGCGAGATCGTCATCGCCCCCGCGGGCATCAACCACGGCATCACCAACGGCGACGGCGGCCGCATGCAGGTGCTGGTGTTCATGGCCCCCAACGCCCATTTTGAGGGTGGCCACGGTGGACACGCTCCCGACAAGGGCCACGACCACGGCCACAAGCACGGTGGCCACGGCCACGATCACGGCCCCGGCGGTCACCAGCACGGCGGCCACGGCCCCGACAAGGGTGGTCACAAGCACGGCGGCGGCTGCGGCTGCTGACCGGCTGCCCGCAGGGGCGGGAGGGAAGACGGGAAACCATCCGGCGGCGTCGGCCGCAAGCCCGCGCCGCCGGGACGAGCACACGCCAGGGAAGGGGAGGAGACACATGTCGGAACCGGTATGGACCCCGGAGGCCGAGGCGGCCATCGCCAAGGCGCCGTTCTTCGTGCGCCCCATGGCGCGCCGCGCGGTGGAAAAGGCCGCCCGCGCCGAAGGCGTGCAGCACATCGATCTGGACTACGTGACCCGGGTGCGCCAGAAGGTGAGTGGCGCCCCCGGCGGCACAGACGCCCCCCATGCGTGAAGAACGACAGCCGGAGGACACCGGTCTCAACCAGACCGTGACCTGTCCCGGGTGCGGCGCGGTGTACGACCGCCGCTACCTCACCGAATGCTGCCGCTACGAAGAGGGCACCGGCTACCGCTGCCCCGGATGTGACCACTTTCTGGAAACGGAGACCTGAATTGCCCGCCACCGCCCTGTCCCTGCTGAATCTGGCCGAATCCATGGTCGAACAGGCCATTGCCCTGGGGGCCACCCAGGCCGACGCCCTGGCCGTGGAGTCGGACGCCTTTTCGGTGCAGGTGCGTCTGGGCGAGGTGGAACAGACCACCGGCGCCCGTGACCGGGGCATCAGCCTGCGGGTATTCCACGGCCAGCGCTCCGCCGCATGCTCCACCTCCGACCTGTCCCCCGAGGCCGTGGAGCGGCTGGTGCGCGACACCTGCGAACTGGCACGCCTCACCGAGGCAGACCCCTGTGCCGGACTGCCCACCGGCAACGCCGCCCCCTCCACCATTGATCTGGAGATGGACGACGGCGGCGTGCCCCTGTCCATCGCCGAGCGCATTGATCTGGCGCGCCGGGCGGAAGCCGCCGCACAGGGCGCCGATCCGCGCATCGTCAATTCCGAAGGCGCCAGCTTCGACAGCAGTCGGGGCGAAATGGCCTACGCCCGCTCCACCGGCTTTTCCGGCAGCTACCGCAGTTCCTCGTACAGCCTGAGCACGGTACCGGTGGCCGAGCACGGCGGCGGCATGCAGCGTGACTACTGGTACAGCAGCGGTCGCCACTTTGCCGACCTGCTCACCCCGGAGGCGGTGGGGGCCGAGGCCGCGCGCCGCGTGCTGCGCCGTCTGGGGGGGCGCAAGATCGCCACTTGCCGGGTGCCGGTGGTGTTCGATCCGCTCACCGCCGCCAGCCTCATGGGCCACCTGGCGGGGGCGGTGTCCGGCGACAGCGTCTACAAGGGCACGTCGTTTCTGGCCAGCCGTCTGGGGCAGCCCATCGCCGCCCCCCACATCACGGTGATGGACGACGGCCTGCGCCCCCGAGGACTAGGCTCGCGCCCCTTTGACGGCGAGGGGGTGCCGGTGGGGCGCCGCGCCGTGGTGGAAAACGGCGAACTGCGCACCTTTCTGCTCGACACCTATTCGGCCAAAAAACTTGGCCACAGCAGCACCGGCAGCGCCAGTCGGGGGTTGGGGGGATCACCCTCTCCCGGCGCCGCCAATTTTTATCTCCAGCCGGGGAGCGCCACCCCCGATGAGATAATTCGTTCGGTCCGTTCCGGGCTGTACGTGTTCGAGTTGATCGGTTTCGGGGTCAATGGAGTGACCGGAGACTACTCCCGCGGCGCCAGCGGGATCTGGATCGAAAACGGCGAGCTGACCTATCCGGTGGAGGAGGTGACCATTTCCGGCAACCTTCTCGAAATGTTCGCGCAAATGGAGATGATCGGAAACGACCTGGACTTTTCCCGCCGGGTGATTTCCCCCACGGTCAAAATCGAACGCATGACCGTGGCCGGGAACTAGCCTCGACGGGCGACATGGATGTCCAGCCGGCGGTCCACCCGCTATGCTGCAGGTTGAAGCACTGACAAAGGTTTTTGGCGACTTTACCGCCCTCGACGGGGTGTCGTTTTCGGTTGCCGAAGGGGAGATCGTGGGCCTGCTCGGCGAGAACGGGGCGGGCAAGACGACCACCCTGCGCATCCTTGCGGGCGCCCTTTACCCCACCTCGGGGTGGGTGCGGATCGGCGGCTGCGATCTGCTCTCGAACCACCTGGCCGCCAAGCGCAAGGTGGGGTACCTGCCCGAGCGCCTGCCCCTTGACGACGCCATGCGCGTGCGCCCCTACCTGGATTATGTGGCCCGCCTGCGCGGACTGGACAGCGACGAGCGCGCCGATTCCATCGACCGGGTGCTGGATGCCTGCCATCTGCGCGACATCGCCGAGCGCGGCATCGGCGTGCTTTCCCGTGGCATGCGCATGCGCGTGGCGCTGGCCCAGGCACTGGTACACAACCCGGAACTTCTGCTGCTGGACGAACCTACCGCCGGCCTCGACCCGGAGCAGGTGATCAACATGCGCGAGTTGATCCGCTCCCTGGCTGGTCACCACACCATCCTGTTCTCCAGCCACAACCTCAACGAGGTGTCCGAATGTTGCAGCCGCGTGGTGCTGCTGCGCGGCGGGCAGGTGGTGGCCGAGGATTCGGTGTCGGTGCTCACCGGGCTGGATGGCCGCGAAGAGACGGTTTTTTTGCGCCTGACCCGGCCCCCCGACGACCTGCACGACGCCCTGCTGGCCCTGGAAGGAGTGGTGGGCGTGGAGCCGGGTCCGCCGGAACTGGGCACCGTGGTGGTGCGCACCGTGGTCACGCCGGGCATCCGCGAGCGTCTGGTGGCCGAGGTGGTCTCCCGCGGGTGGGGCCTGTGCGAGGTGCGCCAGGTGTCCGACACCCTTGAAGACGTATTTCACCGGCACGCGGCGGGGAACGGCGAATGACCGGCGCCACCCTGGGAATGTTGCGCCGCGAGATGGGGCGCATGCTGTCGGGCAGCGGTATGATCCTGGCGTTGCCGGTGGGCATGGCCTGGATGGCCTGGCAGCGCTACTACTCCAGCGGCGACCTGGGGGCCGCCGACACCCTGGACGGGGTGTTCCGCGCCGCCGGGGTGGTGCTGGGGGTGCTGGCGGTGTGGCTGGCCTCTCCAAGCCTTTCGGCAGAGCGCGCCGAGGGCACCGCGTCCCTGTGGGCCACCAGTCCGGTACGCCCCTCCCAGGTGGTCACCGGCAAGCTGCTGGCGGTGCTGCTGTTCCTGCTGGGCGCCGCGCTGTTGTTGCTGGCGCCGCCCCTGTGGCACATCTCCCTGGCCGAACCCCTCACCTGGGGACGGTTGCTGTCCGGCATGTTGGGACTGTTTTTATTGAGTTTGCTGGCCGCCTCGGTGACCCTGCTGGCCTCGGCGCTGGTGCGGCATTTTTCCACGGCGTTCTGCTGGGGTCTGGCGGCGCTGGTGGTGTGGATCTGGGGCGATCAGGTGCTGGTGCGGGTCACCGGCATCCTGTCCAGCCTGACCCCCGCGAGCTGGGGGGTGATCTCGCCGGAAATGGGCACCTCTGCCGGGTGGGGCGGCAAGGATCTTTTGTTGCCCATGTTCGTCGGCTGGGTGGACGCGGGCGCGGTTTGTATCATGCTGGTCGCGGCGGCCACGTTGCTGCTGGTGGCCCATCAGGTGGTGGCATCGGAACGATGGCGGAGTTAACCCCCGGCGGGCGCAAATGGTGGTTCACCGGCCAGGCCGTGGCACTGGTGCTGGTGTGGCTGGTGCTGGCCCTGTGGGGCAGCCGCATCGCCGGCCACTACGGGCTGGTGTGGGACGGCTCCGGCATGGGGCTGGGTGAGGCCCGCGCCCTGGTGGCGGAACTGCCCGAGCGCACCCGCGTGGTGGTGATCGGCATCGCCCCGGTGGAGCGGGTGCTGGTGCCGCTGGCGCGGGAGAGTGCCCGGCTGACCATCACCCACATGGACGCAGGTCTGCTGGCGGGGTTCCCCGAGGCCCGCGAGGCCGGGCTGCGCCCCGGCGACATTCAGGTGTCGTGGGGCGAATCGTGGATGCTGCTGCACGAGCCGGACCTGCGCACGGTGATGAACAGCTTATCCCTGGTCACCTCGCCCAAACGGCCCATGCCCGGAGTGCCGGCCCCGGCGTCGTACCTGCCGCTGACCGAGGAACCGGTGCAGACGCGCTCCCTGTCGGTGGCGCGGGCCGAGGCGGTGGTGTGGGCGGTGTCCGGTTTGCTGCTGCCGGTGGCGCTGGCGGGGCTGGGCTTCACGTTGCGCGTATGGCGGAGGGGGCGTTGAGCTGCTTTCGCCCGTCATCCCGGAATTTTTTTCACCTGCCGCGTGGACCCGTGGCCGCTGCGGCGGGACGGGTTTCGGTGGTGACGATTACGGTTTTCACGTTCCTGTTCCTGTGCCTGTCGGGAGTCGCCCCCGCCATGGCCGCCGGAGTGGTGCTGTTCTCCCCGGAGCCACAGGCGCCGGTGAGCGTGCAGGACGGCGCCACGCGCATGAACCTGGAGTTCCGTGAGGGACGCTGGTGGGTGACCACGGATGGCGGCCGCGAGCAACTGGCCGACCGGGCCCAGGTGCGGGAGTTGCTGGCGGTGCTGGTCTCGTTGGTTACCGAACGTACCCTCACCGAGCGGGGGCGCCCCCGCGAAGGAGCCTTCGACGCGCCCACCATCATCAACTGGGGCGAGCAGCGGGTGGAGATCGGCGGTGAAAGCCGCATTCCCGGTCTGGTCTACGCGCGATTGCCGGACGGCTCCCTGCACCTGATGGAGCGCCCCCAGTTACCCCTTCCCAGAGGCGGGGTGGTCAACCGCCATCTGTTCCCCGAAGACATGGACAAGGTGCGCGAGATCGACATCAGCGGCGCGGATCTGGCGCTGCATGCAGTCCTGGCCGGGGACGCGTGGCGCCTGACCGCGCCTGCCGTTTCCCCCGCCGAGACCGACGCGGTGGCCGCATGGTTGCGCCTGCTGAACGCCCTCAGTGGCGACCCGGTAAGTGCCCCGGAGGGCAAACCGGCGTTCTTCGACGTGATCCTCACCGACGATGCCGGCAAGACCGAGAGTTTTGCCCTCTCCCGCGAGGGCTATGTGCGCACCGGCAAGCTGCTGTTCCGCACCGATCCGGTGCGGGGAAAACTGCTGCCCAGCCACATGGACTGGCTGCTGAAGCAGGTGGTGAGCATCAACGACAGCGACATTACCGGCTTCGAGGTCGAAAGCGGCGACTCCACCCGCGGCTTCCTGCGCCGCTCCGGCAACTGGACCGACCGGGACAGCGGCACGGTGTACCGCCGCTGGGCGGAGGAAATGCTGCAAATGATCGCGCCCCTGAAGGCCATTTCGGCGCGCATGGGCGACACCGGCTCACTTGGCGAGTCGATGATGGAAGTGCGCCTGTGGAAGGGCAAAAAAAACGTCACCAGCCTGGAGTTCTGGCTCGATGACGAGGGCCGCTGGTGGGTGCACGGCGGCGAAACCGATCTGCTCTACGAGATCAAGCCCGACCTGCCCCTGCACCTGACCATCCTGTTCTGATCCCCCCGGTTTCTGCTTGTTCCCGGCCCCCGGATGGCCGAAAAGGGGACAGGGGCGGGGGCCGTACCAATTTCATGCTATCCACTTTTACCGCCATTTCCACGCTGCTGCTCGCCATGGCGGTGCTGCTCATGGGCACCGGCCTGATGGGCACCGCCCTTGGTCTGCGAGCCGGGATCGAGCACTTTTCGCCCACCGTCACCGGTGTGGTGATGTCGGCCTATTTCATCGGCTATGTGGTCGGCACCTATGTTTGCCCGCGTATGATCCGCCGCGTTGGACACATTCGCGCCTTCTCGGCCATGGCCGCCGTCGCCGCCGCCTCCATCCTGGCCCACGGGCTGCTGGTGCATCCCCTGGCGTGGATGGTGCTGCGCGTGATCAGCGGCCTGTGCATGGTGGGGCTGTACATGACCATGGAAAGCTGGCTTAACGTGCTGGCCAGCAACAGCAGCCGGGGCCGGCTGTTTGCGGTGTATCAGACCATCAACCTGCTGGCGCTGGCGGTGGGGCAGTTTCTGGTGCTGATCGGGGACGTGGCCGGCATGGTTCCCTTCGCTCTGGCGGCGGTGCTTATTTCCCTGGCGCTGGTACCGGTGGCGCTGACCCCGGTGGAGCAGCCCGCGTCGGTACCCACGGTTCGCATCGGTCTGGGGCACCTGTATGCCCTGTCGCCCACGGGGCTGGCCGGCTCGCTGGGATCCGGGCTGCTCAACGGCACCCTGTGGGGCATGGGGCCGGTGTTTGCCCACCTGGCCGGCTTGTCCAACGCCGGGGTGGCCACGTTCATGGCCGCCATCATCCTGGGCGGCGCGGTGCTGCAATGGCCGGTGGGGTGGTTGTCGGACCACCGCGATCGCCGCATCGTGCTGGCCGGAGTCGGTCTCTGCGGCGCCGGATTCGCGCTGCTGATGGGGCTGTTCAGCGGCCACGGGCTGGCCTGGATGGCCGTCTCCGGGTTCTTTTATGGCGGCATGGCGTTTACCGTGTACGGCCTGTCCATGGCCCACCTCAACGACATGCTCAAACCCCACGAAGTGCTGGAGGCGGCGCGCGGCATGATGCTCATGCACGGCGTGGGGGCCATGCTGGGGCCGATGCTGGGGGGCGCGCTGATGCACCTGTTCGGCCCCGCCGTGCTGATGCTGTTCTTCGCCGCCGTGCTGCTGTTCGTAGGTGGGTTCGGCCTGCTGCGCAAGTCCATCAAGAGCCCGCCGCAGGGAGGCAGGCGTGGTGGCTTTGTGCCCATGCTGCGCACCAGTCAGGCGGCCATGGAGATGGACCCGCGCATCGCCTCGCAGGACGAGGCCGCCGCCGCGGCGCGCCAGCCCGTCGGCACCCCATCGCATTGACGCGGCGCGCCAGCCCGTCGGCACCCCATCGCATTGACGCGGCGCGCCAGCCCGTCGGCACCCCATCGCATTGACGCGGCGCGCCAGCCCGTCGGCACCCCGTCATATTCCCCCGCCGCCGTCATACGGACGCGTCGCCCCGCCCCTCCGTCGCTGGTACACTGGCGGCATGGACCGCCAATGGCTTCTCACCCGGCTCGAGCAATACCTCCCCGAAGATGCTGCCGACGCCACCCGCTGCGAGCAGATGGCGTGTTTCGTGCGCCAGCATCCGGACTGGGCGCGGCGCAGCCTGAGCCACGGGCATGTGGTGGCCTCGGCCTGGGTGGTCAGCCCGGACCACCGGCAAGTGCTGCTGCACCATCACAAAAAGCTCGACCGCTGGCTCCAGTTCGGCGGCCACATCGAAACCGGTGACGGAGCGGGGGGTCACGACGCCACATCAATGGACGCCCCGGTAGTGGATGCCACCGTCCTGGACGCCGCCCGCCGCGAACTGACGGAGGAGTCGGGGCTAAGCGCCGCGTCCCTGCTGTCGGAGGCCATTTTCGACCTGGACATCCACCCCATCCCCGCAACCCCTCGGGAGGGGCCGCACCTGCATCTGGACGTGCGTTTCCTGTTTGCCGCCGATCCGGCCCGGATGCCGGCGGCCCCGTCCGAAACCCGCCCCATGCGCTGGTTCCCCCTGGACGCGGTGGCCACCGTGACGGTGGAAGAGTCGCTGCTGCGCATGGTGCGCAAAACCCATTTCCGCGCCACCGCACAGCGGGCCGCAGAGGCCTGACAACCGTCCCTGCAGTCACCGGAGCATCATGAAGTCTTCCACGCCTCCCGCCACGCCATCCACTCCCCAGGAGCCGGGGCACAGCTATCTGGATGTCTATTCCCCTGCCCAGATCGCCCGGCAGGTGCGCGACACCGGCGTGGCCAAGGCGCACCTGGGGGTGTTGCCCACCCTCACCCTGGGGCTGCTGGCCGGGGCCTTTATCGGACTGGGTGCGGCCTTTTATCTGGTGGTCGTCACCGGCGCCATGCTGGGTTTTGGTCCGGAGCGGCTGCTGGGCGGGGTGGCGTTTTCCCTCGGTCTGGTGCTGGTGGTGGTGGCCGGAGCCGAACTGTTCACCGGTAACAACCTGATTGTCATGGCCTGGGTGTCGCGGCGCGTGACCCTGGGAAAGCTGCTGCGCAACTGGACCCTGGTCTACTTGGCCAATCTGGTGGGGGCGGTGGCCACCGCGTATCTGGTCCACGCCAGCGGCGTGCTGGAGATGGACGCCGGGCGAGTCGCCCGTACCGCCGTGGGGGTGGCCGACGCCAAGGTGGCCCTGCCGTGGACGCAGGCGCTGGTGCGCGGCGTCCTGTGCAACGCCCTGGTGTGTCTGGCGGTGTGGCTGTGCACGGCGGCGGGCAGCGTGGAGGGGAAGGTGCTGGCGGTGGTGTTCCCGGTTTCCGCCTTCGTGGCGCTGGGGTTTGAACACTCGGTGGCCAACATGTTCCTCATCCCCCTGGGGATGTTCAGCGGCGCGTCGTCCATCACCCCGGCGGATTTTTTGGGCAATCTGCTCCCCGTCACCCTGGGCAACATCATCGGCGGCAGCGGACTGGTGGCGCTGATCTACTGGGCCGTCTACCTGCGTGGCGTGAAGTAATGCCGGACAGCCGCTCCGGCGGACGGCCTGTCTGGCGCAGCGTGGCGCTGTTGACCGTCGCCGCGCTGCTGGGTGGGACGGTTCCGGGCCTGGCGGCGCATCAGGAAGTGGGGCAGCGCCCCCTGTGGGAGGTGGGGATGGCCGCGGGCTGGTCCAAATTCGCCACCTACCCCGGCTCTGCCCGGCATCGCGTGGCGGCGGCCGGAGTGCCGTGGTTTGTCTACCGGGGCGAGCGGGTGCGCGCCTCGGGCCGTTCGGTGCGGCTGGTGCTGTTCGAAACCCCCCGCAGTTGGGCCGATGTGGCGGGGGGCGGGTGGATCCCGGTGAACTCCGCCACCGAGCCCCTGCGCCAGGGGATGCCGGATCTGGACGCGGTGTTTGAGCTGGGGCCGCGCCTCAATTACCGCCTGTTCCCCAACCGCCCGCTTTCCCGCACCCCCTCCGCCAGGCGCACCGACGTGGTGGCGCGGCTGGCGGTGGGCAGCGCCTGGAGCGCGGCGGCGTTGAACGACACCTCGCATCGGGGCTACGTGGTGGAGCCGTCCCTGCGGGTGACGTTTCATCCGGCGGGCCCTGCCGGGGCGACTCAGTGGGATGCCCGCCTGTACGCGGAGTGGGCCGACGCGGAACTGAACCGCTATTACTACGGTGTGGCGCCGTCTTTTGCTGCGCCGGGGCGTCCGGCGTGGCGTGCTTCCGCCGGGTGGCGGCGGGCAGGGGTGCGCCTCTCCTTCGGCTGGCGCATCGGCCAGCGCTGGCGGGTGGGGGCGTTTGTCTCTCCCTCCGTGCTGCCGGACCCGGTGCGCCACAGCCCTCTGGTGGCGCGCAACTCCACCCTCACCGTGGGTGCCGGATTGACCTGGGCCTTTGCCCGTTCCCGGCAAATGGCCAAGGGCCCGGCAGCGGACGACAACAGGGAGCCGTAACCCGCATAAATTTTGTCACTTACTCCTGCACAGACCCCGCCCTTGGCATCCGCCCAAGGCGGGCTGCTGGCATTGGGCTTGCTCCATTCCTTCCGAACCCATGGAAGAAACCCGGAACATGCACGAACACGATCTGGGACGAACTCCTGTCGCCATGGCCGACGACCCGGCAGGCGACCCGGTGGCCTTCAATGAACAGATTGCTCCCTTCGTGCGGGTGGCCTATGGCCCGATCATGCTCCACACGGGTGCCCAATCCCTGGCCTGGGGACTGGGCCAGGAAGATCCGCGCCAGAAGGACGGCTCCTGGCTGCTTGCGGCCCTGATGGTGGCCGTCCGGGCAGCGGGCGACGACTGCGAGCCATAATCCGGCCCCACCGGGACGGCCCTGCCTCGGGGAGCTTCTGCCATTTTTTTCCCGCGGCTGCCTTCGCCCCGTTCCTGGCGCTTGGCACAAGGCTTGCTACATTTATATGACTGTCGTATGGAAATCACTCCAGACATGCGCGCCCGTGAGCGGGAATTGACCTGCGCCGCCGCCGCCGGTGATCCGCTGGCTTTCGAGGAACTGCTTTCCCCCTATATGCAGCGGGCCTACGCCTATGCCCTGCGCTACACCGGCGATCCGACCCTGGCCGAGGACGTGTGCCAGGAGGCGTTTTTGAAGGCGTTCCGGGGCATCGGTGGTTTTGCCGGGAATTCGGCGTTCTCCACCTGGCTGTTCCGCATCATCTACACCACCTTTGTGGATCACACCCGGCGCCCCAAGCTGGTGTCCATGGAGCATCCGGAGGGGGCCGACGAGCCCCTGGAAACCCAGGCCATGGCCCTGGACCGCTTCCTTGGCGAGTTGCGCCAGCAGGAACGTGACGAGTGGCTGCTGGCCGGGGTTTTTCAATTGCCCCCGGACCTGCGCACCGTAGTGGTGCTGCGCGACCTGCAGGGACTTTCCTACGAAGAGATCGCCGCCATCACCGGGGAGTTGGAGGGCACGGTCAAGAGCCGCCTGTCCCGCGCCCGGGAACGCCTGCGCCGCATCCTCACCGGCAGCCTGCAAACCGCCCCCCGCTGATCCGTTCCCGCTGACCAGTTCCTGCTGATCAGTTTCCGCCGTATCCTTCCGCCTGACTTCTCCCCCGCCCGTTGCCGGACTTCCGGCGTTTTCCAATTCCCCCCTTTCGGGGGGAGGTGTGAAAAAACTGCCCCAACCGCGCCGCAGCGGCGGCCAAATCCCGGCATCCCCCCCGTATTGTGCCGTCCTGCCACCGTGTACTTCCAGAGGGAGGAAAGGGGAGATCGTGTAAAAATTTTTTGGCACCCTGGAACTTTTTCCGGCACCATCACGTCAAACAGGGCAGATAGGTGTCAATATGCGCACAGAATGTGAACAAATACAGGAACGCTTCGGGGAGTACGCCGAAAACTCCCTGCCGCTTTTGGCCCGCGCCCGGGTGGAGGGGCATGTCGCCGGTTGCCGGAACTGTGCCGCCCTGCTGAAGGTCACCGCCAGTCTGGTGGATGCCCTGGGAGAGATCCCCGAGGCGTCCCTGCCCCGTGGCTTTGAGCAGCGCCTGCACGCCCGGTTGTTACTGGAGGCGGAGTCCCCTGTGGCCGCGCAAAACCGGCAGCGCTCCCTGCGCCGCCGCCGCTTTGCCGCCCTGTCGTCCAGATTGGTGCCCGACTTTTTACCGGGCCGCCGCGCCCTGGCCGGCGGGGGATTGGCCGCCGCCGCAGTGGTGGTGACGGCCTTGACCTTCACCCTTCACCCGGCACTTCAGTCCCCCCAGCCAAGCGGTGAGATCGCCACTCCGGGCGTTTCTGTGCAATACGCCTCGCTGCCGAGCGCAGCCCGGGCCGTTCCGGCGGCAACCACAGAGCCCGTTTCGGCCCCTGCCCCGGCACCCGTTTCGGCCAATGCTCCGGTGGGTGCCCGCGCCATCCCGGTCGCCGTACCTGCCGTCTCCCGCCCCTCCGCCACCCCCCATGTGGAGCGGGTGGCCGTGGGGAAGGAAGCCGTGGTGCGCATCTGGTTCGAGGCCGACCGCTCACTGGATGCCGTGCGTTTCACACTCACCCTGCCCGAAGGGCTGCGCGCCGTCTCCGGCGGGCGTGTGCTGGAATCCGGCGTGCTCACCTGGGAGGGGAAGCTGGAGCAGGGCGTCAACCTGGTGCCGTTGCGGGTGCGCGGCGTGGCCGAGGGGGAATGGAAGGTGAACGCCGCCATCGAACGCGGTGGCACCCGCCACGAACAGTCCATCGGTTTGCACGTGGACGGTGTGTGACATGTCCGGTCTACACATCAGCCAACGAATCAGCCAACGAATCAGCCAACGAATCAGCCAGTAGATCAGTTTAGCCAACCCACAGGAGTCCCCCCATGCGTATCCATCATTCCCTGATCCTTTCCGCCGCCATCACCCTGGCCGCAGCGCTTCCGGCTTTCGCTCAGTCGCCCACCAGCCAGGTGCCCGACTCGGTGGACCTGCCGGTGAGCATGAGCATCGACATTGCCCACGACGAGGACGGCGTGGACGGCTCCATCGACGTGACGGTCAGCCACGACGGCGAGGAGGTGCACACCGTTTCCATCGACGTCCCCAACGACCACAGCCAGGGGCATGACGATTCGGCGGACGACGAGCACGGTTCCGGGGATCACCACTCCGGGGACGACATGGATAACGACGGCGCGGATCACATGGACGCCGCCGATGCCGCTGCGGACCACATGGATGCCGCCGATGCCGCCGCCGACCACATGGACGCCGCCGATGCCGCCGCCGATGCCGTTGCAGAGGCCCACGCCGATGCCGCCGACAGTCACATGCCGGATATGGTCACGGGGCACTAGTCGCGGCTGAAAAACTTGCGAATTCCCCGGCTGACGGGGAACAATCCACGGGGGAGTGGGGTGTTACAGGACACCCTGCTCCCCCGTTTTTTGTCAGCCGGTGGCCATGCCACCCCGGGATGGAGTTGCAGGATGCGTGTTTCCGACGGACGCTGGCTGGTGGCGTGGGGCCTGCTGGTCCTGTTGTCGCCAATCTCCCCGCTGTCGCCCCTGTCGGCCTTCATGCCGATGGTGGCCCGGGCCGACACACTGGGTGACGCCCAACTGCTGGTGGACGACCAGCGCTACGCGGAAGCCGTGGCGTTGCTGGAAAAAACCAGCGCGGCACACCCGGATAACCCCCGTGTCTGGTTCCTGCTGGGGGTGGCCTACACCGAAACCGGCCGTCCCGAGGACGCCGCCAGGGTGTTCCGCACCGCGCTGGAGCGCGACCCGGCCCACACCATGGCGCGCTACAACCTGGCCGCCCTCGACTTTCAGGCCGGGCGTTGGGACGAAGCGGCCAGCGGCTTTTTACAGGTTGGACGCGAAACCCCCAAACTGGCGGCGGCCACCGCCCTGAACGCGGGGCTGGCCCGCTACCGGCAGGGACGGACGGACGAGGCGCGCCAGTTGTTCCAGCTCGCCCTGTCGCGTAACCCCGGTGACAACGTGGCCAAACAGGCGCGCCTGATGCTGGCGGTGCTGGACGGCACCGTCACCGCCGCCAGGGCGCCCCGGCAGCCCGCTTCCCGTGGTCGGGGAGGGGACTGGAACAGCAAGCTGGCACTGGGGCGGGAGTTCGATAGCAACGTACTGGCCACCCCCGACGACCAGGTCAGCAGCAACGTGGCGGACCAGCGCCTGGCGGTGAACGCCGAAGTAACCCGCGCAACCCGGGGGCACAGCCGCCGCAACGAGGCCCGCTACGCCCTGTCCGGCTACTGGTACGACGACCAGAGCCACTACAACCTGGCTTCCCACTCCCTGCGCCTGCGCACCGAGAACCGCGTCAGCACCCTGCGCACCCGACTGGAATACGGCTACAACTACACCACATTGGGGAACAGCGCCTATCTGGCCAATCACACTCTGGGGGGGCGTTGGACGCTGTCCCGTTCCCGCAGTTCCAGCCTGTTCCTGTCCGCAGCGCTGCGCCGTTATCAGGCGCCGACCCGCTACGACTACCTGTCCGGCAACGAGGCGCGGCTGGGGCTGGCGCACTCCCGGCGGGTGGGGGAGGGCAACCTGTACGGCGCCCTGACCCTGCGCTGGCTGGACCGCGCCGACCGCCGCACCGCCAGCAGCTTCGTATCCTATTCCTACCGCTCGGTGGAGCCGTATGTGGCCCTGGCGCGGCCCCTTGCGTGGGGATTCAAGCTGGATCTTTCCCTGCGCTACCAGTACCGGGTGTACAACGCCCCCGACACCTGGACGCTCCCGGCGGCGGGTCGTCTGCAACGCCGCGACCAGCGGCTGGACAGCGAGGTGGCGATCTCTCACCCACTGGGCGAGAGCGTGGACCTCCAGATCAACTGGCAGCGGGAGCAACGCCTGTCCAACCTGGGCAACCGCCCCACCGATTATGTGAATCGGGACTACCGGCGCAGCGTCTACGGGGTGACCGTCAGCGGGTCTTTTTGAGGGGAAAGCTCAATGCAGTGACGTGAGTCTGGCGGGGGGACGGCGGATGTCCTTCGACAGGCTCCGATCCGGATCGCCGACCGTTTCCGCTCATGTGGCCCGCTTCGCGATGAATCTGGCCGCGCCACAGGTTTACGCGAACACCGGTGCGGGCCGTGCCCGCTAGGCGAACAGGCGTACCGGCACCATGCTGCCGGGCATCAGGGGGCCGCTGAGGTCTTCCGCCAGATCCATCAAGCCGTCCGCCAGCGCCATGGAGGTGAGCACTCCGGAGCCCTGATCGCCGGTGGTGCGGCAGGTGTAGCCCCCGGCGGCGTCCGGGGTGACGACGGTGCGCAAAAAGAAGCGCCGCCCCGGCTTCTTGCCGACCTTTTCGGTGAGCTTGCACATCACCACCGGGCGCTCGATGTGCTGGTGCCCCATCCACTTGCGGATGAAGGGGCGCACGAACACCTCGAAGGAAACCATGGACGACACCGGGTTGCCGGGCAGTCCGAATGTGGGCACCCCCGCCACCGGACCGAAGGCCAGGGGGCGCGCCGGTTTCATACGCACCTTCCAGAAGGTGAGGCCGCCACCCAGTTCGCTCATCACGTCGCGCACAAAATCGAAATCGCCCATGGACACACCCCCGGAGATCAGCAGAATGTCGCAGTTGAGCCCCTCGCGGATGCCGTCGCGCACTGCGTCCTTGGTATCGCGGGCGATGCCCAGCATCACCGGAACGGCCCCCACGTCGCGTACCTGAGCGGCCAGGGCGTGGGAATTGACGTTCAAAATCTTGTCGATGCCGGGGTCTTTGTCGATCTCTACCAGTTCGTCGCCGGTGGACAGAATGCCCACCACCGGCCGCCGCGTGGTGCGCAACTGGGAGCGCCCCAATGAGGCCAGCATGCCGATGTGGCCGGGGCGCAGCACGGTGCCGGAGGGTACCACCACCTGTCCTTTACGCACATCCTCGCCCTTCAGGCGCACATTCTCGCCCTGATCCACGCGGCAGGTGATGCGGGTAAGATCGTTCCGCACCGCCACGGAATCCTCCACCATCACCACGGCGTCGGCGCCTTCCGGCATGGGGGCGCCGGTCATGATGCGGGTGGCCGCGCCCTGATCCACGCGCTGGGTGGGCATGGCTCCGGCGGCGATGGTCTCCAGCACGCTCAGTTCAATGGGGCGCTCCGGGGTGGCGGCGGTGGTGTCGATGGCGCGTACCGCAAAACCGTCCACCGCGCTGTTGTTCCACGGCGGCAGGTCGCGGGGGGCGGTAATCTCCTCGGCCAGTACCCGGCCCAGGGCGTCGTGCAGCATCACCTGCTCGAAGCGCGGCTGCGGGGCGATTTTGAGTACCTGCTCCAGCGCCTCTTCGAACGGAATCATGCCTGCTCCTTTCGCCGGGCGGCCAGACGGCTGCGGGCCGCCTCGAGCTGTTCCGGTGTGTTGACGTTGACCAGCCCGCCCAGTTCCGGATCCCAGGTGGACAGGGTGGACTCCGCCACCCGCACCCCCAGGTCCCGGGCCAGGGCCTGCACCCGCAGTTCCCCCGCCTCGATGCGGCGGGCGATTTCCGGCGCAAGGCTGCGATGATACACCGCCATCAGGGGGTGGGCCACCTCGCCGGTCCACGGCACCACCAGACGCGGGGTCGGAAGCGTCTTCAGTGCGGTGCGAATCAACCCCTCTGCCAGGTGTGGCGACGGGAACGCCAGATCGGTGGCCATCACCAGCAACCACGGGTGGCGGGCCGCCGTCAGGGCGGCGTGAATGCCGGACAGGGCGCACACCGGCCAGTCGGGGCGGTCGTGCACCGTGCGTACCGGCTCCGGCCAGAGCATGTCGTGCCGCTGGCCGGGGCGTTCCACCGCCAGCACCTCGCCGCACAGTTGCGCCAGCACCGCCAGCACTCGTCCCCCCAGGGTGCCGCCATCGAAGGGCAGTGTGGCCTTGTCGGCGCCCATGCGCCGCCCGTGCCCCCCGGCCAGCAGCGCGCCACTGACCTCGGGAAAAAAGTGTGCCGCGCCCCCGTCCGTCACGGCTGCCACACCGGGCAAAATCCTCCGAAAGATAACCGGGTGGCAAAATTTTGGCTAATGGGTGTCACCAACGCTTCCTAAAACCGACGGTTTGTGTGCAGTTGTTGACCTTGTACAAATTTGAACCAGAACTAACGATTTAAATAAAAATAATAAGTTATGTGTAATTTTAGGCTGGTTTTCCGGGTTGGCAAGGCTCTTGCTGTCTTTCTCTGTGAGTTTTTTATTGGCCCTTCCCAGCGAGGACCCACAAATGGACAAAACAGCCACCTGCCCCAAGTGCCGCGGATACATGTACACCGAGCGGTTTGCCGACTTTTCGCTGACCTTCTTCGCGTGGAAGTGTCTGAATTGCGGCACAGTGATGGATGCGGGCATCATCGAAAACAAGTCCGGCCTGCACGTGAACCACATGAAAGTGGAAGTGGCGGCCAAGTAGGTCGGATGCATCAGTCTGATCTGCCGACCTGATCGGTGGTCAGCAGCATGTCGGGGTGGCGGTGGCGCGTTCGTGGTGCCCTCGCCACCCCGTTTTTGTGTCCCTCCGACGTGCCGCAGAGATGCTGTGTCATCCGCAGCGGCTCTGCCTGTGGATGGACCCATGCCGGTGAACGCCGTTATTGCCCGGGGGGGCTCCCCCCCGCGCCTCCCGCCACCGTAACCCCCTCCAGCCGCACACCGGCGGGGCCGCGATAGGCGGCGCGCACCGCCGTCTCGGTGGAAAAGTGCGCGTCGGCGAAGGCGGTCCATACGTTGCCCGACACACTGCCCCCCACCACCGGCTGTACCGAACCGTCCTTCCCCACCAGATAGGCGGTGCGCAGTTCGCCGGAAAACGATCCGGTGATGGCGTTGGGGTGAAAGGTGGAAAAACGCAGGGCGTGCAGCACCGGGCCGTCCGCCAGCAGGTCGGCCAGGGGAGTGCCGCCGGTGGCGACCACCGTGTTGCCCCCCGAACCTGTGGCCGGGATGCCCAGATAGTCGGCAAAGCGCCTGGACGCGGTGCGGCGCACAAAGCGCCCTCGCTCCACCACGGTAACCGGGGTGCAGGGCTGGCCGTCGGCGTCGAAGGGGTGGCTGCCGTGCATCCACGGCATGAGCGGGTCCACCCCCAGGGTCAGGGGGTCTCCCTTGATCTGGAGGTCGTCGCCCGCGTTCCCGAGGTTGCCGCCCAACAGGGATTTCCCTTCCGTCAGTCGTGACCACCCTTCGTAGCGGGAGCGGGCTCCGGCGTGGGACAGAAAGGCGTCGAACAGGGTGTCCAGCGCCTCTTCACCGAACACCACGGGCAGAGTGGCGGTGGCGGGCAGGGTGGCGCGCAGGCGGTCGGCCACCCAGCGCGCGTGGCGCTCCACCGTGCCCCCCAGGTCCAGCTCTTCCGGGCGGCGCGCGCGGCGAATGCCCAGGCATTCCACCGACTCACTGCCGGAACCCGCCAGCAGCACGAACTCGGCGAACAGGTCGGTGGCCCGGTAGCTGGCCTCGAATCCCTCCGAAGTGCACACCGTGACGCGGTGCCGCTCGGCAAACAACTCGCTGGCGCACAACGGAGAATGGGAGGCCGAACGGGATGAGGAACCCCCTGCGGCGCGGTCCATCTCCACCGTAAGGTCGGCGATGACCGCGCGGGGGTCGGCGGCGATGCGCGGGTCTTCCAGTTCCAGTGCCGCCACGCTGGCGGCGCCGGGCAGGGTCCAGGGTGGATTCGCCACCAGCCCGGCGCGCTCCACGGCGCGGGCAATGTGGGCCGGGGTGATGCGCGGATCGGGCCCGGTGACGGTAAACCCCGCCTCCCCCTGCACCTCCTTGCCGTCGCGCATGGTGCGGGTATGCACCGTGATCTGCACGCTGCGGGTGCGGGAGGCGCGCATCGCCTGGATGCCCCGGAACACCCGGTAGAGTTGGTGGCTGTCCACGCTGTGTGCCTGCACCACCCAGCCGGACACCCCCGGCGCCTGGCGCAGGGCGCGGGTGATCCGCTCCAGATTGATGTCGGCGGTGGCGTCGCTGTCGGCGTGTGCCGTCCCCGCGACGGCTGTTTTTCCATCCGGCTGCTGCACGTCCGGTTTCTCCCTTTGCTTGCGCCCTTCCGGCTGCCCCGGATCCCGATGTTCCCGGTCGCTCACGCCAGCCGTGCCTTCAGGCGCAGGTGGGGGCCGCCGTCGGTGACCTTGACCCACTCCTTGTAACCCTTGCCGCACATACCCAGCCCGGTGATGTCCACGCCCTTGCCCACCATGGTGATGGAGCGCAGCAGTTCCGGTACGTAGCCGGTGACGATGACCGGTGAGAACACCCGCCCGGTGAGCTTGCCGTCCACGATTTCCGAGGCCATATACCCCTCGAGTTGGATGCCCCAGCTCTTGGGGTCCTCCATACCGTTGGAGGGGCGCTCCAGATAGTAGCCGTGGCGGATGTCCGCCAGCATGTCGGCAAAATCGTCGTCACCGGGGCCGAAGAAGGTGTTGGTCATGCGCGTATACGCCTTGCGCGCAAAGGACTCGCGCCGCCCGTTGGCGGTACGCGGCAGTTTGAGTGCGTGGGCGGTGTGCAGGTCGGTGAGGGGGCGTACCAGCGTGCCCCGGTCGATGATCTGGGTACGGGTGGCGGTCTGCCCCTCGTGGTCGAAATAGAAACTGGCGGAGGCGCCGGGCAGGGACGGGTCGTCGTACATGTCCACCTTGGGGGTGGCCACGTTCTGCCCCAGAAACTCCTCGCCCCGGGCGCGTTTTTTGGGGAACATGTCGCCCTCGGTGCCGTGTCCGAACGCCTCGTGGGCGAAGATGCCGGAAAACTCCGGCGAGAAGATGCAGTCGTAGTAACCGGCCTCCAGACGCGGGGCGCCGGTGATGCGCAGGCAGTCGGCCACCAGCGTATCCACCAGTCCGTCCGGCAGATGGGTGGCTTCCCACCCCCCGCGGCGGCCGCGCCCGTCGTGCAGCGCGGCCTGGGCGGCGCCATCGCTGGTGGTCACCCCGAGCACCGCCTGGGTGCGCGCCAAATCCTGAAACAGGTGGCGGGTGCGGTTGACGAACAACTCCCGGCTGCGGGTGTGGGACACCATGCCGAAGGCGTTGACCACGCGCGCATCGGTACCGCGGGCGCTGTCGCGCAGGGTACGGGTGTGGGCCACTCGGTCGGACAGGGGGATTGAATCCCAGGGGATCTCCTGGCGGGTTTCGAAGCGTGCCCGGGTTTCGGGTCCGGGGTCCACGGGCCGCGCCGTGCGGTCGACACCCGCCGCCACGGCCGCCTCGACGGTGGCGCGGGCGGCCTCCTCCAGCGACTCCGGGGACAGGTCGTCGGTGGCGGTCTCCACCAGAAAATGGCCGGTATGCACGGTGAACACCGCGCCCCGCGACGGGGTGGGCTGCATCACCCGCTCTTCGGTGCTGGCCATGCGCACCATCTCGCTGGCTTCGTCGGTGACCAGCACGGCGGCGTAGGGGACACGGGTTTCCATCCGGCGCACCAGATCGGTGAGCTGGGCACCGAGGGTTTCGATGTCGGTGTCCACGGCTGCGGTCATGATGGGTCCTCTGGCGTGGGGCTCGAAAAAAGGGAATGGGGACAGGTTAACAGGGGGGCACGGGGGGCGTAAAGCGGCGGTGTTTCCGTTTTACGGAGATTCTGGAACCGATGCGGGAGAGACCGGCAACGCCGGAGGCGGGGTGGTGGTGTCGGTTCCCGGACCGCTCACGGTGCCGTCCGGCGCGAAGCTCAGGCGGGCCTCCGGAAAATCCTCTCCAGTGAGTTCCGCCACCAGGCGCGTGGCCACCTGTTGCGGGTCCAGGCGCGGAATGCCCCAATCCACCTGCACGACGCTGTGCACGCGCACCTTCACCAGATTGCCGGTGGGGGAGAGCTCTGCCTCCAGCACCGGAGCCACGCCGTTGGGTCCCCTCAGGTTAAAACGTCCCCAGGTCCAGAAATTCCCCAGGCTGTAGGCGATCAGCCGTCCCTTGTAGATTTCCACCCCACGCGGCACGTGGGGGCCGTGGCCGATCACCATGTGGGCGCCAGCGTCGATCATGTGGTGGGCAAAGGCGTACACGTCACCCCGCCCCTCACCCGCATAGAGTTCCTCGGTCCGCGGCACATGCATTTGGGCGGCGCCCTCGGCCCCGGAGTGCACCGACACCAGCACGATGTGGTTTTGCCGGGCCAGTTCCGTCACCGAGGCCGCCGCCGCGTCCAGGTCGTAGAGACTGACCGTCCCCTTGTTGGGGGCAAAGGCCGCCAGCCCCACCCGGGTGCCGTCCACCAGCGACAGGGACGCGGTGCGGGCGTCGGGAAAGACCGGGACCGCCGCGGGTGCCCCCGGAATCCCCCCGGCCCCCATCGCCGTACCGCCCTCCGGGATTGCGTCATCCGGGATCGTTTCGGCCTCCGGCACGGTCCCGTCGGCTGCCGGATCGGAGGTCATGCTGTCCACGCCCGCATAAGCGATGCTGTTGTCCTCCAGCGCCAGCATGGTGGACAGGCGCCCGGTCTCCAGAAAATCGCCGCCGTGGTTGTTGGCCAGGGACATCATGTTGAAACCGGTGTCGGCCAGCAGACGGGCATACCAGGTCGGGCTGCGGAAGGCGTAGCAGCGCTCCGGGTTGGCGCACGGCTTGGTGGGGCCGTCGCCGTCGTACAGTGTGCCCTCCAGGTTGCCGAACACCACGTCGCCGCCACCCAGCAGGGCCGCCAGTTCCGGCCCCAGCAGGTCGGCCGGGGTGGCCTCTGGAGTGATGGCCGGATTGAGGTATTCGGGGCCGGGAAAGGCGGTGCCGATCATCACGTCACCCACTGCGATCACGCGCACGTTGCCGTGGGCAATGTGCATGGACATGAGCATGGGCGGCATCGCGCCGCGGCCCCCGGCGCAACCCGCCAGCAGCAGGAGGGTCAGCGGCAGGAGGGGCAGCGGCAGGAGGGGCAGCGGCAGAAGAGCCAGCCGGGCACTCGGCGCGGGGTAACGGTTTTTTTTCAGCGGCATGGTCCCCCGGTGCGGGCCACTCCGGCCCGGTCGGCTGGAACGGCAATGGCGTTCGCCCTTGCCAGACTAGCAGCCGATCCCGAACGGGTCCAGCGTGCCGGTACGCCGCCATCGCCGCTCCCCCGCAATGCCGGAATTGGGCATGCGATTGCCGAAATTCGGCCTCCCGCGCCCGAACCGGGTTCGCCTCCGGGCCAGAAATCGGCATGCAAGTTGTTGATAAACAAATAATACAATGTGGTTCGCGGGGGTGTGGAAATTTCAGCACGGATCCTGCATATCCTTTGGTCCGGACTTTTCCCCCCGGCGGCCGCCCTTCCTCCCGAATACGGGAGGGGGGAATCGCTATGTGTTCCCGCGTTCGTGGAGTTGCATGTCCACCGCTTGCACCAATATGGGCCTCCGACCCGGCCGACCCGGCCGACCCGGCGGGGCCTGGCTCGTTCTGTGCGCACTGCTGTCCGCCTGCGGTGGCTCAACCGGTCCGGCGGCCCCCATTCTGGACGATGTCCAGAGCGGTCCCATCTATTCCGGCCCGCCATCCCCACAGATGCGCCTGAGTACCCCGGTGGGGGAACTGGAGCGGGGCCTGCCGCGGGTGGCGGTGGATGACCTCGGTAATGCCCTGGCCGTATGGCCGCTGTTCCGACCCCAGGCGGGCGAGGACGGCACCGACCGGCACCCGCTGCGCTTTGCGGTAAAGGATGGGCAGAGTGACCAGTGGGGCATGGAACAACTGGTGCCTGGGACCGACGCCAGCATCCTGCCCAACCTGAATTTCACCTCTGCCCAGACGACTGCGGAGCGCCTGCTGGCGGGGAACGGCACATTCCTGCTGGCCTTCAGTGAGGGTTCCTCGACCGGTCCGCATAACCTTCGGCTGATGGTCTATTCGATGGCGACGGGGGGAGCGGCGCCCGGCTGGACGGCCGACACCACGGTTTTGCTGGATGCCAACGAAACGATTCTGGATGCAGTGGCGGACGGCCCCGGTTTCGTGGTGCTCACCGGCATCCTGAACACCAACGGGCGCACCTGGGTGCGCCGCACGCGCCACAACGGCACCTCCTGGCTGCCAGCCGAAATGGTCGCCGAGGAGCCGGACAGCAACGTGGCCGTGGTTGCCGCCGCCGCTCAATCGGGCGACAGGACGGCGGTGTTGCTGCGGAGGTTTTTCGGTGGAGTGGAGCAGCTTCCCGTCCATTTCATCGGGGCGGCGCTGCCCCCTGCGCTGCCCACGGATCCGGTGACGTACGACACCCTGACCTACACCATACCGGTCAGCCAGCTTCCCGGGATTGAGCAGCCCCGGATCAGCCGCTGTGGGGCGGGGGTGGCGATAGTGGGGAAATTACGGTCGTCCAACACGGGCCAGTACGGCGTGGTGGCGGTGACCGCCTCCCCGGCCATCGGGCTGGGCACGGTGACCCAGGTGGGCCCCAACAATCCCCAGGACATATTAGGGCTCTGGTCCGGGGGCTCCACCCCGCTGGGCTGCGTGGTGACCTGGCAACGCAAGGGGTTCTCTGCATCCGATCGCCGCCAGCAGGCTGCGGTGAACGTGAATGGTGTCTGGAGCGGGATGAAGGATTTCGGAACGGTTTATGGTGCTGCCCAACCGCTCTTCGCCGGCGGTCCCGGCGGTTTTGCCATCCTTTACGGGTCCACCAACCTTGGTTACCTTAGGCCTGGGGTCTACGCCGCCGCGGTGCTCAATCTTGCCACTGGCACATGGAACCTGAGCGGGGGAATGGTCTGGGCCATCCCCCTGAACAACGAAGCCGCCAGTCCGGCCCCGATGCCGGTGCTGGCTGCGGTGGGCAACTCCGGTTACGTTGTGCTGTGGGTGGATGGCCGGAACGTTCAGCAAAAGGGTCTGTATTATAATTATACCGGCTCCACCTGGACCGCCTGGTCCCCGCCCGGCCTGGGCAGCCCCGTGCTGCTGGGGGGAGCGGCGGGAGGCGGCAAGGCGGTGGCCGTCTGGAGCACTCCCCCGGATTCCACCGGGGTGACCCTGTCCTCGGCGCCGGAAGGCGGGGCGTGGGCCACGACGCCTCTGGGGCGGCTGCCAGCACCCCCGGCGAACGTGGCCCCGCAACTGGTTGCCAACCCGTTTGGAGATGCTGTCGCCGCGTGGCGCGATGCCCAGAACGGCGGCACATATTCCCGGCTTTACCAGAACGGCGAATGGTCCCCCACCCCCCCGACGGTGCCGGACTCCACCCAACAGGGTGAGGCCATCTACCTGCGCAACGACAGCCATTCCTCCGTGGTGCAGTGGTCCCGCCAGTCGGTCAAGGTGCTCGATCTGCCCGGCGGCTCGTGGCGCGATCTGTCTCCCGCGGCCATGTTCAACATCTCCGGCGCGCAGGCGGAGAGCCGTGGAAACATGCAGGGGGTGGCGTGGACCAATCCGGGCGGGGTATATGCCTGTGTGCGCGAAGCCGACCCCTGGCAGTGCAGCGGCACCGCACTGTTCGATTCCTGGTTCCCCGGGCGCGAGTCCCTGATCCCCGGGCCGGGCGGGTTTGCCCTGATCGGTACCGGTTCAGCCGGTCCTTACGCAGGGCGGACTCTGGTGCGCATCTACCAGCAGGGCGCGGGTTGGCAGCCCCAGGCCGAACTCGACCTGGCCGCCGACTGGTCCATGGCCGGGGGGTACAGCAGCTACATGGCCGCCGGTGCCCGGAGCGACAAGCTGGACCTCCGGCTGTATGCCAACGGCACATGGAGTTTTCCCACCCTCATGGGACCGTTTCCCGAGGGAGTGGGGGGAGGCACCGTCCGCAACATCCGGGTGCTGGCCCGCGTCGGCGGCGGCTTCGCGGTTCTGTGGGAGGTAGAGGCCAACGGCACCACCAGCGCGAATGCGGCGCTTTATCGGGATGGCAAGTGGGAGCGGGAAATGGTCATCGGTGATGGGCGTATAACCGGTGCCGCAGCTCGTCCCGAGGGGTTCATGGCGATCCTCCGCACCCCGGCGCCGGGTGGCGGCTGGATTGCGGCGCTCAGTCACCAGCACGCCGGGAAATGGATCACCCTGCCGCCGCTGGCCGACGGCACGCCACTGCGTCCGCTCTCGGTTGCCGCCGGTCGCAACGACTATGGACTGGTGGCCATGGGGGGAAACGCCCTGTATGGGATGCGCTACACTCCGGGAACCGGTGGCGACTGGGGCTGGACCACGCCCCAGCGGCTGGACACAGACACCGGTATGCTGCCCCTGAACATCCACATGACCGTCTCCGGGGCCAATTACCTGGCTGTCTGGACCCAGGCGGAGGTTTTGGACCCCCTGGCTCCGCAGGCGTGGACCGCCGGTTTCTGACTCCCCGATCCGGTCGTCCCGCGACCCCACCCCCGCAGCGGTTTCTGGCAGAGGAGCCGCGGCAAACAGAAATCCCTCAACCCGCGTGTTTTTCCATCCGAGAAAGCACTTGGGGGCGTCCGTCCGGGCGCCCGTGCGGCCGGGTGCCGACCGAGGGAGAGGGTCATGGGAAATTTGTGGAGAGCGTGGGCGGCCTTGCTGCTTGTGGCGGGTTCCCTGTCGGCGGCGGGGTGCCTGCCACAGGAGGCGTTGGGCGACGGTACCCACAAGGTGAATCCGGTGGGGGTTTATACTGACGCCACACTGGTGGATTTTCTGCAGATGGCGTTTGCCGATGTGCAGGCCTGTTCCAACCTGTCGGCGGGCAGTTTTGACGACCTGTCGGTGGTGATGATGGAGCCGCTGTTCCCGTGCCCCTGGTACGAAACCGGCTGCACCGGGGAATTTGTGATTCCCAACACCGTCAAGCTCGGTTCGCCCCTGGTGTGGAAGCACGAAATTCTGCACTTCCTGCTCTACGTCAACACCGGCAATCCCGACTCCACCCACGACAGTCTGCTGTTCCAGGACTGTACCTGACGGGGCGCGTCCGATCCCTCCCCTCGTCCCCCTCGGGGCGTACTGCATGGGCGGGGCTGACGAAAAATCTTCGGGCAAATTTTACGGCACCTGCGGCGGAGGGTAGCGGCGCACCTCCGAGCGACGCATCAGCCGATCCATGTAACGGTCCAGACGGGAAATGGTCTCCTGTTCCGCCAGTTCCGTGCGAACCCGTTCGCGGGCTTGAGCCGTGATTTCCCCGGGGTGTGGCCCCCCCTGCACCGCCAGCACGTCGTCCACGGCGGCATCGCGGATCATCACAAAGGCGCGGATGCGGGCGTCGATGAACGCCGCAGTCCATAGTTCGGCCTCCACCTGACGGGCGAGTGTGGCGTCGTCCATTCCGGCGCCGGGGTTGTCGGGGCGTGCCCGCAGTTCCGCCATCACCTCCGCCACGCGGGCGGCGTCCGGGCGGGCGATGCCAAAGCGTATTGCCTCGTCCAGCAGCAGACGTTGGCGGATCAGGGCATCCAAGGCGGCCTCGCGCTCCTGGGCAGGCATTTCCAGGTAACCGGCGCCGTTGCCGAACAGACGTTCACGGGAGGTCACGTCACTGGCCAGCAGGGGAGAATCTCCCACCCGCGCCAGCAGCGCGTCGAACCACTCGGCGGCGGCAGGAGCGACCGCCAAAAGCAGCACCAGGGGCAGCCAGCGGAGCGCGCCCGACATCGCACTGCTCATCGCGTCGGCCGATAAACCACGCGGGTGCCCGCCATGCGGTCCTGCACGGCCTTGCCCCCCGGAACCAGCGCCGCGAGGAATCCGGTGCCCAGGGTCAGCACCACCAGCGGGAAGCACAGGGTCCGCCCCAGTGCCCGGCGCCAACCCGGCGGGTCGCCCGCGTCGGTCTCCACCTCCAGCCGGAACACCATCTGGCCCGGTGTTCGACCGCCATGGGCGGTGAAAAAGACAAAATAGGCCAGCCATACCGGCAGCAGGGCAGCGGTGTAAAACTCCAGCGACAGGGCGTCGGCATATTCCCAGGCGTCCGGGTGGGCCGAGGCCAGGGCCATGCCGGAGGACGCCATGTTCCCCAGAATGCCGCTCAGCAGATCACAGACCAGCAGGTCGAACACGAACCCGACCACCCGCCGCCAGATTGGCGCGATCACCGCCTCTCCGGCGGGATGGTACACGGGCGGGGCGGGGACCGCCGCGCCCCATATGCCGGTTCCCGGCATGCGCCCGCCCTCGTACCCCATGGGCACACGCAGCGGCGACAGGTGCGGTCCCCCCTCCTGCCCCAGCAGGGGGTGATCATACAACCCGCCCGGCGGGCGATAAGGCAGGGGGGGAATGTTGTGTGTGGGCTGTTCCATGCGGGTTACCGTGGCCCCATTATCCGCCAAACGGTGGCCAAACCGCACCCCCCGGTTGCAGGGGAAGGGGGGAGCAGGGGCGGTATGGGGACAAAAAAAGGGCGCCTCCGTGTGGAGACGCCCTTTTCGACCCGTCCTGAAATCTAGCGCACGGCGGAGAGGCGGATGCCCTTGCCGGTCACGATCGAGCCGTCGGCCTTCAGCACGAAGGTGTTGGCGACCGGACTATGGGCTGGATAGGGGCTGCTCATGGCCACCGGAGCCGCAGAAAGTCCCGGCGTGGCGACCTGGCTGGTTTTCACCAGGCCGTCACAGCCGGCAAGGGCCATCCCTGCGATCAGGCACGCCGCCATCAACCACGCACCGCGCATGCTCTTCGCTTCACCTGTGGACGCCGACCCTTTTACAATATCCGTATTCATGCTGGAACAAATCCTCTTCATGACGTACCGTTTCAACCACCGTCGACCGCTGCGACACACACACCGCGCATTGGCCGTTCGTGATTAATATGTGAGCAATTAACGGGCCAACTGCCCGGGGCTCCGGAAAATCCCATTGAATATCAATCTGTTGTGTTTCGTAATGAGTGGCCCGACCGGGGCCGGACAGCCCCCGTGCGGGGAGGCATGTGACCCCCCCCGGGGGGGCACAATGGGGAATCGTTTTCACACGCAGGGTAGAATGGACGGCGAAATGCCCCGAAAGAGGGGGGTGGGGGAGCGGGCGGCACGGGCGGAGGAGGCGGGTCCGATGGGCAGGGGGGCTACACGGGTGCGGCGCCGACCGCAATGGGTGTCCACGATGGTCGCTCCGTTGACGTTCATGGCGTTGACCGCCTGCTCGGGACCGTCCGCCACTCCCTTTAATCCGGCCTTGCCCCACCACCGGGGTGACGGCACGTTCATCAACGTGCTGGAGCCGGACCCGGACCACGGACCGGGTGACCTGTTGCGTTGGCGCTGGGAGGCCATCGGCAAGGCGGTTCCCGGTGCCGATGCCTACGCCTTTCCGGTGGCGCGCGCCGCCGCCGCCACCCTTGCAGACACCCGCCCCGGCAGTTTTACCGTCACCTGGATTGGCCACGCCACGGTGCTGGTGCGGATGGGTGGTCTCAACATCCTCACCGACCCCCAGTTCAGCGAGCGCGCCTCGCCGGTATCGTGGATGGGACCGCGCCGGGTGGTGCCGCCGGTACCCGGTCTCGACCAGTTGCCGCCGATCCACGCCGTGGTCATCTCCCACGACCATTACGATTCCCTGGACGTGAACACTGTGCGCCGACTGCGGGCGAGGCCGGGAGGGGCGAACACGGTGTTCTTCACCCCCCTGGGGTACCGCAAGTGGTTTGCCGAGCTGGGGGTGACCAACGTGGTGGAGCGGGACTGGTGGGAGTCCTCCGAACTGGGAGGGGTCACCTTCACGGCAGTGCCGGTGCGGCACTGGTGCAAGCGCACCCCCTGGGACCACAACCGCCGTCTGTGGTCCGGCTGGGCCATGGCGGGGGCGGGCAAAAAGGTGCTGTTTGCGGGGGATTCGGGCTACACCCGGCACTTTGCCGAAATCGGCCAGCGTCTGGGGCCGTTCGATCTGGCCCTGATCCCCATCGGCGCCTACGAGCCGCGCTGGTTCATGGCGCCGTACCACATGAACCCGGAGGAGGCGGTGCGGGTGCATCAGGACGTGCGGGCGGTGCGCTCCGTGGCGATCCACTGGGGGACCTTCATCCTTACCGATGAGCCCCTTACCGAGCCGCCGGTGGAACTGGCGGCGGCGCTTCTGGCGGCGGACATCCGGCCCTCGGCGTTCAAGGTGCTGATGCACGGCCAGACCCTGCGTCTGGGGGGGGCGCCTTCGCCTCCCGTGGCCGATGCCACCCCCGGCGCGGCCCACGGAGGTGTTCCGGAGGGGACCTCGACGGTCACCCCGACGGTCACCCCGGAAGCCACCCCGCCGCCTCCGGTACGCCACGGGCGGGGCAGCGGGGTGTGAGATCGGCGCGCCGCCTCCCCCCGGCTGGATTCCCGCCTGCAGGGGAATGACACCAATGACATCAATGTCATCAGGGGGGTGGCAAAAGTGGCCTTCAAAACGGTGTGGCCGATTTCGCGATGAACCTGGCCGCGCCGTGTGTTTTCCGCGAATGTCGCCGGGGGGTGCCCCCCCGCCCCCCGAATGGGGGGAGGGCTTTGACACTTTTCCGGGGAAAAAACTAGAATTGGGCAATCGCCACCCAAAGTGGAGCGCCCATGAAATTTTTGCAGGTGTTTTCCGGCTTGAAGCCGACCGCTCCCGTTCGTCCCGAGGTGGCGCTGATCGCCGCTGCGGGATTTCGCGAGGACAAGGAATCCCGCCTTCCCAAGGCGCGGCTGTGTGAATCGCTGCGTCGCCAGCTCAACCTGGTGCCGGGCAGCCTGCTCAAGGTGGCCCACGGGGAGCGTGTGATCAATTGCCGGGTGGGAGTGTCGTCACGCAACGACGAGGGCAAAAACCTCATCCGCCTGAATCCCCGCGCCCGCACCCTGTTGGGGGTGGAACTGGGCATGACGGTGCGGGGGCTGGTCAACACCACCCCCATCAGTTCCAGCGCCGTGCCCCTTGAAGTCGCCGCCACTCACCCGGATGACGCCGACAGCGTCGTGGACGCGGAACCGGTGCTGCGCCTGACCGGTTCCCTGCGCAACCGCCTGGGTTTGAGCCGGGGCGACTTTGTGAATGTGAAGAGTGGCGACATACTGGTGCCCGCCCGGGTGGAACAGGGCAGCGCGGGGGACGACCACGCGGCGCGCCTGAACCCCATGTTGCTGGGCATGTTGCAGGTGGAAGCGGGCGATCTGGTGGAGGTGGTCCCCTACGAAACACTGGTGCTGCTGATCGACGCCTCCGGCAGCATGGACGAGCCCCTGGGAATGTTCACCAGCAAGATGAAGGCAACCCGCGAGGCCATCCGCCGCCTGCTGCGGAGCAAGGCCCACGCCCGGGAACACGACCTGGTGGGGTTGGTTTCCTTTGGCGAGGAGTGCGAACTGCTGAGCGCGCCGAGCCCCGATTTCCTTGGCCTGGAGGCACACGCCACCGCCATCAACGCCTGCGGTCGTACCGCCATGTTCGAGGGGCTGGAGTACACCCTCGAAACCCTGTCCACCGCCGGGGGGCTGAAGCGGGTGATCCTGCTGTCGGACGGCTGCCCCACCTCCACCGGTTCCGACCTGGTGCTGGAACTGGCGTTCCGCGCCAAGCTGGCAGGGGTGGTGATTGACACCGTCGGCGTTGGCCGCCGCGAGAGCAAAAAAAGCCGTATCAGCTACGACGAAGCCCTGCTGCGCCGCATCGCCGACATTACCGGCGGCAAATTTGCCACCGTGCACGAGGTAAAGGCGCTCGAGAGCGAATTTGCCCGCCTCTCGGAATGCAAAAAAATCCCCCTTCTGACTGCGGGCAACGCCTCGTGACCGAGGCCGCCCGGCATCGGCAAAAACTGCTGCCCCCCACGTCGGCGCTCGCGCTCCGGGTCTGACATGGGGAACATTTCCTATCAGGCCGGGGCGGACCATTACGCCCTTTTGGGGGTGTCTCCGGCGGCCACCGCCGAAGAGATCAGCCGCGCCCACCGACGGCTGGCCAAGGAGTGCCACCCGGACGTGCATCCGGACAAGGTGTGGGCCACCGAACGCTTCAAGCAGATCAACCAGGCCTACGCGGTACTTTCCAACCCTGCTGACAAGGGCGAATACGACCGCCTGCGCTGGGCCGAAATCGGCGCCGCCAGCGTGGCCGAAAGCCGCACCTCCCGTCCGCAGAAGCCGGTCCCGGTCAAAAAGCCCAAGGGGAGCGGCAGGGCGGCCGCCCGGAGTTACCATCAGGACCGTATCATGAGCTACTTCATCCTCGGGATCGAGGTGGTGGTGATGGCCATGTTCCTGTTCCTGGGCATTTACGCCGCACTCAAAAAATTGAACGGTTGAGGCGCCTCTTCGGCCATTGATGCCGTGCCGGTTTCAACCGATACGGAGGGACGGAAATTTTCGGCCCGTGGATGGCCACTGCCAGTTATGGCCGGGCTGACCGTGATTCGAAGCGGGTCGTGCCCGCCGCATCAGGGAGGATGCGCACGCGTGGGGTGGAACAGCACAAAACCAAACGGTATCGCCGCATTGCTGGCGCTTGCCCTGACGTTGCTGGCCACCGCCTGTGCCCATGGACCGGCACAGGGGAGAGGGGGCCCGGTGCCCCCGTCCACCCCTTCCGTTACCTCGGCCACCCATCCGGCCGCCGCCCCCAAACCCCGGCTGGCTACTCCAGGCATCATCCTTGCGCCCCCTGGGGACACCGAAGGTGATACCACCACGTCCGGGACACGCAAACCCGCTCCGTCCGAGCCTCCCCTGGGAGGTGAGTCCGCAGTCGCCCACCGCGAGCAAATGGCCCGCGCGTCCCGATCGCAAGAGGCGCTGCAAGCCGGTGCTTCGCCAGCCGGAACGGCGGGAACCGCCACCCCCACGGAGGCCGGGGTTTCGGCGCCATCCGGGTTGCCGGGAGGGTCGTTGACCGCCGGCACTCGCAGCCAGACGAGCCGTGTGGGGACCGCGCTGGAAGAAGTGCCGCTGGGCGGATGGGAAGCCGAGCGGCTGCGCATCGAAATGGCCCGCCGCGCCGCCGGGCTGGTTGCTCCGGGAGAAGAGTCGTTCGGCACGCCTGCGGATTCTGCCGCCTCACGGGACAACCGTTTTGTTTCCGGGGAGACCGCAGAAAATGCCTTCGCTCTGCTGGATCGCGGCCCTGCATCGGCGGCGCCCGTCGCCACCACGCTGCCACTGGTGGCCCAGGACGACTGGATCCAGATTGTCACCCGTGGCACGGCAGACACGAACACCCCCCCCCACAATCGGCCCGCAGACAAGCCGTTTGCCCCCGGCGAGGTGATGATCCCGGACTCCTCCTTCGCCTCCGAGGTGCGCATGGGCCGAATGGGCAGGGTCAGCTATCTGTATTGGGCCGATCGCCACAATGCGGTGGTGGCCAGCGGCCCGGACAAGGCCTTCAACCGCCTCTCCTTCAAGGCGGGGGACTGGCAGATCTGGTGCGCCGGAGCAGTCGGTGTGGCCCGCTGTCGCGTGGGGGTTTCCCTTGTGGACAGGGAAAGCCGCAGGCGCGAAGCGGTTTTGACGGTGTTTTTCGATGCCGCCCGCAATGTCCATACGGTGTGCGCGGGGCGGACGGAAGACGGCGGGAGCGTGACCCTGAAGGTAGACCGGAACCGCACCTACCGAGTGGCAAACGGCACCTGCCTCCTGCGCGAGGAGTCGCGGGCGCTGCTGGGCGATCTGGAGGCGGGCGCCAGTGTGGTGGCCACCCACACCCGCCCCGGCGCGGCCACCAGTAGCGGTGAACTGAATCCCTACGGCCTGGGGGAGGCGCTGAAGCTGATGTCCTTCATGGGGGGGAGAGGGGGGCGCACGCCCGTGCGTTGAGCCGGATGTCAGGCCGAGCGCCTGGCCCCGGACTTCACGCCGACGGTGGACTGCCCCTCAGGGCCCGCAGAATTGCCTCCTTGCCGCGCAGGCCGCTGGCCTCGATCAGGGCCGCCGGGGGGATGGGCACGCCGCTGGCGGCCAGATTGGCCAGGGTGCGGAACTCTTCCTGCCGCACTGCCACGGTGTCGGGGAACTCGGCCACCACAATGTCCACATCCAACGCCGCCAGGTGGTTTTCGGTGCGGACAATCTCCCCCAGACGCGGATCATCCTCCAACTCGGGGGGGATGGCGCCGGTCTCCCGCAGGATTTCCTCACGCAGGGTAACGGGCCGGTTCAGGCCGATCCACGCCGGGGCTTGCGGATCGTCGGTCACGGTCACCCAGCGGGCGGCGGTCCAGAACTGGCGGATGCGGCCCCACGCCTTGCGGTACAGACGCTGCTGCCAGCCGCGCAGGGTGTCGAACAGCGGTCCCAGTTCCACCTGTCCCCCCTGCTGGCGCATTTGCAAGGCCCGCCCGGAGGCGGCATCGAACTCCCGCCCGGAGAGGGCGGCGGTACCGCCCACGGCGTCGATCTCGCCTTTGGCCTCGGCCAGTAACTGAAACTGGGCGGCGGCCATGTCGCCGGTGGGCAGCAGTTCAAACTGCATGCCGGGAGTAGTCTCCACCCAGCCGTCGGGACGCGCCAGCTCCCGGCGGGCGGCGGCCACGTCCTCCACCGCGCCGCGCTCCGAGCGCACCTGGCGCACCGACAGCAGGTGCAGGGCCTTGGAGCGGCGCTTGTTGATCTCGTCCTGAATGCCGATAAGCTGGCGCACCGCGCCGTAACGTTCGCCGTCGCGGCTGATGAACGCGGCGCACAGCACATAGGGGTCTTCCGGATTGCCCTCGTCGTCGCGATAGGGACTGTCCACGGGCCCGCGCAGCAGACCACCCCGACAGAACACCGCCTGCCGCATCTGGCCGTCCTCCCGGTACCAGATTTCCACCACCCGCACCCGGCGGCGGCCGCTGTCGGCCCAGCGGGAAGGGGTATCGGCAAAGGCGCCGCCGACAGCCTCGGCGCCACCGTGCAGGGACGCTTCCAGCTCCGCGTGGCGATCGGGAAACTTGGCCTGGGCCTCGTCCTGGTCCATCCAGATCACTTGGCCCCGGTAACGGGCGTCCTCCAGGTCCCGGCGGCGGGCGTAGGGATCGACAAAAAAACGTTCCCAGTGGATGGGGTTCAGGGTGACGCGGGTGCCATCCCGGGGGGACGTTTCGACCACCACCTCGGCGCAACCGGTCCCCTCGATGAGCAGGTTTTCAAACACCTCGGAGCGGATGTCGTCGAAGCGGTTGCTGTCCAGCACGTAGCGCAGGGCATCCCCGGCCGCGCGGGCGGCGGCTTCGTCGGCAGGGTTGCGCGGCACGCAGCGGGCGGCGGTGCGCATCTGCCGCTCCAGCCCCAGCAGGTGGTCCATCTTCGGCTTGATGCGGTTGACCACGATCGGGGCCTGACCGCGCGCCTGCAACTCCGCCGCCTCGGCGGCGCTCCACTGCTTGCCATCGTAGTAATCACGGTCGCGGCAGGCGCGTTCGCGGGCGGATTCGGCAGCGCTGGCGGCGGCCTCGAACCACCCCACCAGCCGGGTGAGCAGGGGCGGGGGCGGGGATTGGCGGCGGGGGGTGGATCTGGCAGAGCGTCTGGCAGGGCGGCGGGTGACGTCGGACATGAGTTCTCCTGAAGACGGTGACGCGGGTCTCGGGGGCGCGGGGCAGGCCAGCGGGGGGGACGCCGGAATGCCAGAGTTATATCCCCCTGCCCCTGCCGCCGGGTTGCGTTCGGGGTGGATGTGGCGAATGGTGCGGATGTGGCGGATCGGGCGGATCGGGCTGCCGACTACGACAGTCGCCAGCCGGGGTGGGGTTGGTCCCCGAAAAGTCTTTCCCAGCGGTCTCCCCGTGCGCCGCGACCGGCGGAACTGGTCCACGGGCGGCTCATGCAGGCATAGCGGGCCTCGTCGTAGGCGTGGTCCTCCTGGGTGGTGTCCACGTCCTCCGGGTCGTGGGGGCACAGCACCAGGTCGGGCACGGTGCGCAAAAAGCCGTTGCGGCAGGTGGAAAACGCCAGCAGCATGGGCCGTCCGTCCAGCCCGGTGAGGCGCGAGCGCATCTCCTGAAACCCGGCTTTACGATCGTTGGTGGCGCGGCGCAGGATCACCCCGTGTTCAGCCATGCGTTCGGCCACGGTGGGGCCGTCGTGGCGGCCAAACACAGCCGGGTCCGCCACCGAATAGGCGATGCGTTCGTCGTCGGCCTCCCGTTCGCGAATGCCCCGCGCCACCTGCTCGCTGGTCAGGCGCAGGCCGTGGTCGGGCTTGCCGTCCCAGCCGTACCACTCCCGGTAGCGCACCAGCGCCCCTGCCAGGATGCCGTCCACCGCGCCGTCCGACACCGCCCACCAGCCCACGGAAAACGGTTTTGAACTGCCCCAGTCCAGGGCGCGAAAGCGAGTCCAGCGCGGGGGCACGGCGAAGGGTTCGATGACGTGGCGATCGGCCCGCCACATTTCGAAGGCTTGTCCGGCCACCACGTCCCAATCGCCGTCGCGCAGGGCACGCACCAGTTCTGCGGTGCCCAGGCCGGAGAGACGGTCCAGATACTCGGGGTCGCGTTCCAGCAGCGTCGGGTTGTCCCGGGCGCGGGCGGGGATGTACTGGCGGCGCATGCCGCCTTCGGGCTTGGGGGTGCGCCAGATTTTCAGAGGCTCCGCCGGGGTGACGAACGCCGCCTTTACCCACTGGTGTCCCACCGATCCGGGGTTGCTGGCGCACTCGATGCGCGGCAGGCGGTGGGCCAGGGCGGCGGCCACCTGAAGCCCTCCCAGGCGCACGCGGGCGCGCAGAAAACGGTACTGGTGGGAACTGAAATGGGTCAGTTCATCCATCAGCAACACATGAATTTCGGCTCCTTGATACTTGCTCAGATCGCCGTCGTGTTGCAGGTGACAGAGGCGCAGGGTGGAGCCGTTCCAGAAGCGGAACTCCCCGGATTGCTGGACCAGACTCACGCGCCGGGCGGCAGTAAGGGGGCCGAGCAGTTCCAGCAGGCTGCCGGGACCGCGCAGGTGGTTGGATTTGAGCTCCGGCAGGGAGCGGCGGAACAAAAACACCTGGCAACCGGGTACCGCCAGGCACCAGCGGATGGCCGAGACGCGCAGCAAAAAACTCTTTCCTCCCCCGGCGGCGCCGCCATAGAGGAGTTCGGTGGCCGGGCTGCCGAACGCAAGGGCCTGTTTGGGGTGTAACGCCACGCGCATGATGGGGCCTCGCCCCCGCGGTATTGCGGGGCAGGGCCAGTTGTACGGGGGAACGCTCCGGGGCGTCTTGCGGGTGTGGCGGAACTGGCGGGTGTGGCGGAACTGGCAACGTTGCGGACAGGAGCGGAGGGCGGGAGGCAGCGGATGGAAGTGGGCGAAAAGGCAAATGCGGGGCGACCCTCCCCGACAGGGGTCGCCCCACCTGGCAGGAGTTACGGCACCGCTCAGGTGCCGGTTTTGGCCAGCCGCCGGGCGTCCCCGGGGGGTACGGCCCCCTCGCGGAAGTCCGGCGACGGAGCGGTCATGCCCCGGTAGGCCATCCAGCAGGCCACTGCCATCAATACAGTGAACGACCCCAGGAACAGCCAGCCAATGGCAGTCATCTGCGACATGGCGCACCCTCCTTGTGGTGAACGGAAAGGGCGGGCGGCAATGCTGGTGCCTCCCTGGCGCACTGCCGCCCGGCCCTCTCCGAAGGAACAGCGGCCCACCCCCTCTGGAGTAGTCGCCGCCAGTTGCGGGAAGCGCATTCCCCTACGCCCCCCGACTGCTAACAGTTAGCGTATGGAGGGGCAGGTAGACAATGCTAAACACTGACGGGGGGAATCCCCACGGGCGTTTTTGCGCAAAATCACCCGGCCCGGTGACCGCTTTGGCGCTCGCCGCGGATCGTGCCCGCCCCCCCCGCAACGGCACACATAAAAAAGGCGCGCTGCGGGAAAGGGAAAACCGCAGCGCGCCAGTTCAATTCGGTTGGCCGGTTCAGGCGACCGGTTCAGTCGGCCCTTTCGGCATCGTTCTCCGGGGTCGGCGGGGACAAGTCCACATGGAACAGCCATGCGGAATTTTCCGGCCCCTCGGGGGGCGCCACCGGGGACAGACCATACTGCCCCGGATGCAGCCGCCCGGCGACCCACATCAGCCCCCGGCAGCGGGCCTGCTTGTCGGCGGCGGACAGTTCACCGTTGCGCAGCACTCCAAGCACTTCGTCAGCCAGGGCGTGGGCTTGCAGGGTGCGGGCTCGCCGCAGTTGACGGCTGAACCCCGGGTGACGCTCCTGCCATCGCATTACCGTGGCAAAGGCGGGCATGTCGTCCCCGGCGCAGATCCCGCTAAGTGCCTCCCCGGCGATCAGTCGCTCGCAGATATGGTCCGCAAGGATCTGGTCGTACTCCTCGGGGCGGCATTTCGGGGTATTCATTCCGCCTGCGCGCGGCTGCCCAGGCCGGCGCGATGAAACTGGCTCTCGAAATAGCGGTCCAGTTTGATGTTCAGGCGTTCGAGTTCTTCCTTGATCTCCTGTCGCATGCGTTGCATGTCGGTATCCTGGCGAGAGTCCAGGATGGTTTGTCTGTTGGCGGTTTCCTCCACCAGGGCAATGCGGGTTTCAAGCCGTGCCCCCCACATGATCATGGCCACCAGGAACGTCACGGTGGTGATCACGTGCCCCACCGATATTTTTCGGTCCAGTTGCCAGTTGCCACTTGCCTGCATGGGTGTGACTCCTTTCGAAACAGGAGCCTGACGGCAGGTACGGGCCGGGTTCCAGGCGGATAAATGGCCCGCCGGACGCTGGGTGGACGTGGGCGGACGGGTTCAGGCGGTGCGGGGACGCAGCAGTTCCGGGGCGACCTTTTCCACCGAGCGGCCCACCACGTATCCCCCCATGCTGATCTGCAGCAGTGTCCAGGCGCTATCGCTCAAGCGGGTTGGCAGCCAGCCGAAGGTGTCGCACACCACCAGAATCAGAAAGGTGAGCATGCTCACGGGGCGCCAGGAGTGCCGCATCCACCCGCTGGTGGCGGGTGGCAGGGCGGCGCGCAGTCGCTCGCTCTCCAACAGCCGCGCAAACAGGATCGACTGCATCTCCAGCAGGCGGCGGCGCGCCTCCAGACGCTCCGCCTCCGGGGCCTGGGAGGCTTCGATCATGCGCATCAGCGGTTCAGCGGCACGGGTGAGTGTGGCCACCGGGTCGTGGTGCATGTCCCCCGGAACACTGGCGTCGCGGGCGTCGGTATCATGCATGGCAGTGTCCTCCCCGTTGTCGCGGGTGGCGCGGCGGGGTGTGCATGTCCCGCTCAGCGCGCCCCACGGGTCTGCTCCAGGTACTGGGCCAGGGCACGGGCGTGGGCTTCCCGGTCGCCCCGCAGCCGCGCGCAGCTGGCGCAGTCGCAGTGTTCGCCGTCCTCGGTTCCCTCGCGGCTGGATTGCATCCTCCGCAGTTGGAATTCCCCCATCGTCAGGGCTCCTTATGATGTCGGATCCGGGGTCGCAGATTTGCGACCGCCGGCCGGATGGTTGAGACAGATGGGGTGGGATCAGTTGGTGATCCCGACCCATCACGGTCCCAGTTGTAAACCCGCGCCACCTCCGGCGCCTTGCGTATCCGGCGTTCGTGGCTTGTCTGGTGTTTGTGGCGGGTTTGGCGCCTCTGGCGCATGTGGTGTATCTGGTTTGTGTGGGGCGATTCCCCCGGCAGGGCTTTAGTTGCCCAATAAAAAGTCCGATACGTCCACAAACAACTGGATGAAAACGCCGTAGCCACCGGCCCGGCGTGTTTTTCGCGGATGGAGGGACGGACAGATGTTTCGATACATCACAGTACTGATCATGGCCCTTGCCACCATTGCCCTGACCGGGACCGTGGCGGGAGCCGATTGGGGGGATGAGGACGAGGCCGGACCGGAGACCGCAACGGCGACGGCGGCGACACCAGCGACAGCGGGGAAGGTGAACTGTGGCCAGTTGTCCACCTTGTCCCAGAAAACCGAGATGTGGGTCCAGCAGGCCGAGGAAAAACTCGAAATGAACGACCTGCGCGGGGGCATGTGCGACCTGCAACAGGCCCTGGTGGCGGGAAAGCGCGACAACGACATTTACGGCCTGGCGGTTGCCACCTACAGCATGGGCAACCTTCTGCGCCGCACAGGCGACATCCCGCGCGCCACGGACACCTACAAGCGGGCAATGGCACTGTTCGAAGCGCTGGGCAACCGCGCGGGGCTGGCCAACACCGCCAGCACCCTGGCGGCCATACACGCAGGTCGCAAGGAATACCCCGAGGCCCTCACCCTGTACAAACGCGCCCTGAACGAGTACGCCTCGCTGAATCACCCCGGCAACCAGGCGGTGGCGTTGGACAACATCAGCGGCATCTACATGCAGTTGAATCAGTATTCCGATGCAGAAATGGCCCTGGAGCGGGCCGTGTCCCTGCACGAGCGGGCCGTCAACCGGCAAGCGGCCGCGGACGATTACCGGCGGCTGGGCGAGGCGCGGGAGGCGCGGGGTGATTTGGCCATTGCCGACATCGCTTACAACAAGGCAGTGGAAATCAACGACAGCCTGTCCAACCTGCTCGGCAAGGCGCAGGTATACGCCAGCGTGGGCAGGGCTGCCGCCGCCCGCAAGGACGTGAAACGGGCCCAGGATTATTACACCAGGGCCGCCGCCATCGACGAGGCGCTCGGGCACCATGACCTGGCCGGGATGGCCAGCAAGGATCTGGCGGGGCTGCTGCGCTCCACGGGCGATCTGGACGGAGCGGTGGCGATGTACCTGAAGGCGCAGGAGCATTTCGAGGCCGCCAACCGTGCCGATGCCGTGGCCTCGGTGATGACCGCGATTGGTAACATTTATTCCGGACAGGGCAATCTGGCGGGTGCCGAGGAAATGTACCTCAAGGCCCTGGTCACGTATCAGACGCAGAACGACAAGCGCCACAGCGCCGCCCTGCTGCACAGCCTGGCCAGTGTGCAGGCGCGCAGTGGCGATCCGGACGGGGCGCGAACCTCGGCCCGGCAGGCCCTGGAACTGTATCAGGCAACGGGGAACCGCAAAGGGGTGTCCCAGGTGCAGGAAACCCTGGCGAAACTGGGCGGCTGACCCGGTCGGGGGAGCCCACTCCCTGCAACCCCATCAGGCAACCTCACCAGACAAGCCCACCAAGAAACACACGAATGCCGAATCACACCCGTTTCGCCGCCCGCAAATTGGCCACCGCCGTCCTCACCCTGGCGATCGGCACGGGGTTATATCTGGTCCATGTGTCGATGCAGCCCACCCTGCTCAAGCGCACCACCCCATTGGAGCCGCTGGTGGAACTGGAGCAGCGCGGCACCGCCATGCTGGCCGAGGGCGACGTGGACGGTGCCATCCACACATTTGGCAAGGCCCTGATCTACGCCAAGAAAACCGACCATCAGGAATCCATCGCCCGGGTGATCCGTCACCTGGCAGACGCCTACGCCAAGCAGGGCGACATGGTACTGGCCACCGCCGAATTGCAGAAGGCGGTGGCCATCAGCACCACGCTGGGCGACCGCTCCGGCCTGTTGGAAGGATATCGCCGCATGTCCTGGATTTACCTGCAGCAGGAGGATTTTGACGCCGCCGAACGGTCGTTACGCCTGGTGCTGGGTATTGCGGAACAGATCGGGGAACCGACTGCCATCGCCGAGGCCTGCGTCGATCTGGCCGAGGTGCTGGAACTGCTGGGTCAGATGGAGGAGGCCGAAACGCTGTACCGGCGGGCTTCCGAACTTCAAGGACCGGCCGCCGAAGCCGCCGGACGCCTGTTGCGGCTGCGTCTGCACCGGCCGGTGCGGGGGGTTTGACCTGCCGGGACCTTCTTCCATCTCCGATTCGCTGGTTCCAATCCCGCCGTCGTGTGCCGACGGGCATTTTCCACCAACCTCCGCTGCCGGGCGCCCGCTCAAGTGAACCCCGGTTTGCGCCGAAGGGAGTGCCAGCCAGGCCTCTCCGTCCCCCCGGGAGCGGGTCTTGAACCGACGAGAGGCGCGCGCCATGCCCGAACCCCGCGGCCCGGATTACGGGCCGTTTCCCGCATCTGATCCCTCCCTTCCACTTCCAGCCGGTCCCCCGGCCGGAAGCGGCGACGCCGTATCGGTACGCGCCGAGATGGACCGCCTGCGGAGGCAGGCCGAGCAGCACCCGGATGACCTGGAGGTGTGGAGCGTTCTGGGCACCACCATGGCCCGTTACGGGGCGCTGAGGGAGGCCACCGACGTGTTTCAGGTGGTGTGCCGGATCGCCACCGACGCCGGTAACTGGCTGGGCCTGGCCCAGGCCAACGGCGGGTTGGCCTGGGTGGAACACATGCGCATGAATCTGGACTCCGCCGAAGCCTACTACCTGGGGGCAATCCGCATCTGCTCCGAACACGGACTGGATGCCGGGATGCACTCCCAGTGGTACGGGCGGCTGGGCTACCTTTACGAATCCCTGGGAGAGCTGGAACGCGCCGAGACGGTCTACCGGCAGGCTCTGGAACTGGCCGAGAACGCCGGTTTGCCGGAGCAGGTAGTACGCACACTGGGGGACCTGGCCGACGTGTATCGTGGCCAGGGGGTGCCGGAAAAAGCCGAAGAGGCAGGTTTGCGTGCCCTGGAAATCGCCGCCTCACTGACCGGGGAAAACGACAAGGAAACCGACGATACCGAGGTCCGGGTCCTGGCCGATATGGCCCTGTGCGAGGCGCTCGGGCACCGCGAAAAACTCGGTTTCGACTATTTCAGCTACGGCGTGATGTATGAGCTGGAGGGAGAAATCCAGCGCGCCGAGGACATGTATCTGGAGGCGCTGGCGGTGTTTTCCACCGCGGGAAACCGACACGGCATGGCCGAGTTGTACTCCCACATCGGCGCCCACGCCTTTGTGCGTGGAGACTGGGAACGGGCGGCGGACATGTACGGTCAGGCCCTGGAACTGGAAACCGGGCTGGGCCGTGATTGGGGGGTGGCTCGGGCGTGCCGGGGACTGGGCATGGTCTGCCAGCGCACCCGGCAGTGGCAGCAGGCCCGGGATCTTTACGAGCGCTCCCTGCTGCTGGTGGGGACGGACGGCCCCCGTGCCAAGGTGGCCGCCTTGTGCGGCGATCTGGGGGTGGTGCTCAAGGAGGTGGGGGAAATCCAGCGGGCGGAGGGCATGTACCGCAACGCCATGGAGTTGGGGGAGGGGGCCGGTGCCTGGGAGGTGGCGGCCCGCGCCGCAGCGGGGTTGGGCATTCTGTATCTGGAAACCCGGCCATCTGCAGAGGCGGAGGCGCGCCCATTACTGGAACGCAGCCTGGCCATGTACCGCCGCCTGGAGGACGAGGCCATGTCCACACGTCTGGAACAATTGCTGGAATTGCTCGACAAGCCCACCGAATAACGCATCGGGCCCCTCGGCCCTTCCGGTGCGCCTTCCTGCGGGGCCTTGCATCCCCTAGGGCATGTGGTATTTTTCCCGTAACCAGTCGCGCAATTGCCTGGCGCGTTCCGTTTCGCCCGCCGCCTCGAACAGGGCAATGGCCTGCTGATAGGTGGCGACGGCACGGGCCGGATCGCCAAAGCGCTCATGGAAGCGGGCGATGATCTCCCACTGCTGCCCGACTGCCTGGCGGTCCCGGGTGGTTTCCAACACCTGGGCGGCGCGGTAATACATGCCCTGGGCGAGGGTTTTTTCCAGCACATCGGCATAAATTTTTGCCAGATCGTTCATGCGGGCAGCCAGTTCGTAGGGATTATCTCCGTCGCCTTTTTCCTGGTGCGCCTTGAGTGCCCTGGCGCGCTGCTCCAGCAACTGGAGCAGGGGCACCAGCGCGGTGTAGCGGGCTTCACCGTCGCCGCTGGTCCGACGCAGGACGTACTGCCAGGCATTCTCCGCGGCCGCCAGATCCCCTTGCTGCACCAGCACCCGGGCCAGTTCGCCGAAATCGGCCAGATTGTCCGGGGCGTGCCGGGTGGCGGCCTCGGCGGCACGCCGCTCCAGAGGGGCGTCTTCCGTCAGGCGCGCCAGTTGCAGCAACACCCGCGCTGCCTGGGCGCCTTCCGGATTCTCGTGCTTGCGGGCACGGGTGTCCAACTCGCCAGTGAGAAGGTCAATCGCCGCTCGGGGGTCGCCCTGTCGCAGTGTGTGCAACACACCGGACCCCGAGGGGGCGCCGGGATTGGTCCGCAACGCCTCGGCCACCGCCAATACGCGGGACTGGACCACTCTGGCTGGTGGTGCCTCCCCGGTGGCCCGGGCGGCATTCAGAACGGCGGCGGACAGGCGGTCCATGTCACCCTGCGAAAGGGTGTTGTCGGCCAGCGCCGGCACCACAAACGTCAGGATCAGCACGGACAGGAACAGGGCAGAAGGGATGCCGGACAGGCCTCGCCGAAGCGAGGCAAACATCACGGGAATTTTCGCTGGAATTTTCGCGCGAAAAAGCCACGGGACCGTTGGGAAAAACCTTTGAATCATGGAATCTCCAGCATCGCTGTCCGCCCATCCGAGGACGGCAAAGATAGCACAGCGCCCCACGGTTGCCGATAAGAAGGGATGCCACCTCCGTTTTTTCCCCATCCTTCGGACCATCCGGTGTCCGGCCCCACGTCGTCCTCCGGGGCCGTGCCTGCACCACCGGAGCCTTCCCGGCGCTGGTCGCCGGGCCGCTGGATAGGCAGCCATTGGCGCGGGGAGATCGGGGTGCGCCGGGCGCTGTGGATCAACCTGGTAGGGGTGAACATGGTGGCCGGGCTGGTGGCAGGTCTGCTGTTACTGCCCGAACTGTACCGCTTCGATACCCTCTGGCAGATCCGTCTGATGGTGCTGGGGATGCCTTTATTGGTGGCATTGTGGGTGTGGCAGATGGTGGGGATGTGGCGGGGGGCGGGGCTGGAGCCGCTGCCGTCGGGCCGGGGCAACCTGATCCGCGCCGCCGTGGGAACAGCGGCCGCCTGCCTGGCGCTATCGGTGGCCAGCGGCGCCGGTGCGGTGGCGGACATGGCCAGCGCGGCATTGGGGCGAGACACGCTGGGACATTACGCGCTGACCGCCCGCGCCGACGGCACACTGGTGGTGCAGGGCGACATCGGTTTTGGCCTGGCGGCGCGGGTACGTACCGCCCTGCGCGAGTCGCCTTCACTCACCCGGGTGCAACTCGACAGCCCGGGTGGTCGGGGCGGAGAGGGGGCGCTGCTGGCGCGGGTAATCCGCGAGGCCGATGCAGACACGGTGGTGCACCAGGGGTGTTTCAGCGCCTGTGCGTTTGCATTTTTAGGCGGTCACCGGCGCAGCCTTGCGCCAGGGGCACAACTGGGGTTTCACTGGCGCAGGAGGGCGCTCGACTGGTCGGAACTGGAACTGCGCTCACAGGTACGCCGGGCATTCCGGGACGCCGGGGTGGACAACGAATTCACCGCCCACGCCCTTGCGGTACCCATCGAAGATTTATGGATCCCGTCCAGGCGGGAGTTGTGGGCCGCCGGGGTGATTACCAGCCCGGACTTTGATGCCTACCCCATCCCGCATTTTCGCGGGTGAACGCCGCAACCGTCCCCTGCGGTCCCCATGCCGCGCCGACCGCGCCGCCCGCACGGGCGCGGTCCCGACCCCACGCCCGCTTCAAAATGGTCAAAACGGCAGCTAGGCCGCCTTGCGGGCCCTCATGCCCCCCTCGGTAAACAGGGGATCGAAGGTGCCCTCCTTGCCCCAGGCGTGGCCGCCCTCACGGAACGGCGGTGCCTCGGCGAGAACGCCCCGCAGGCCCATGTAGAGTCCCCACAGGAACAGAACGCCCGTAATGGCAACCGCCAGGGTTGCACCGATGGTCATGCCGAACATGGCGTGTCCTCCTTCCAGAAGAGGCCGGGCGCGGCCCCCGGGACCGACATCCCCCACCGGGATGCCCCCGGCCGTCGCCCAAGGGGGACTCGCTCCGCCCTCACCCCCATCACGGGACGCGCGGGCACCCACTGCTTTCATTGTAGCTGTGGGATGGTCCCTGCGCGAGCCACGCCCTGCTCGGAGCTCACGTGCTGCTGGAGCTTGCGGGTCAGGCGACTGGAATGGTCGATGGCCTGCATGGCAGAGAGGATGTCGTCCTCTGCCTTCTGGTAGTCAACAGGGGCGATGCCGTAGCGGATGCCACCTGTGTGGTACGCCATGGCGGCATCGAAATACAGGGCCAGCGCAGCCTTGGGGTCGGCCTTGGTGCCGATACCGATTTCGGTGGCGTAAGCCAGGGCCCTCCGTGCCGGAGGATAGTTGCCTTCGGTGGCGGCCTGATGCCACAGACTGTAGGCGCGTTCCGGGTTATATAGTGACAGGTTGGGGTTGGCGTACAGGGCAGCCAGTTGGGACACCGCCTCCCAGCGCACCTTGGGGTCTTCGGGGGCCTCGGGGTTGCCGTTCACCCGTTCGTACCAGACCGCTGCCCGGCCCGGATTGGCGGGCACCAGTTTGCCGTTCCGGTACAGGTCGCCCACGATGGCCTGGGCCATGGGATCGCCGAGTTTGGCGGCACGTTCGTACCAGCCCACGGCAAGCTGCGGATTACGGGGCACTACCTTACCCTCCAGCAGCAGGGAACCGGCAAAACGGGCGGCCGGGGCAAACCCGGCGCGGGCGGCGGCGGCAATGTCGGCGAGCCCTTCCTGAAGCCTGGCCTGGTCGCCGGAATTGGAGGCCTCGATCAACTGGTAGCGGCCGGTCATGAACAGGGTCATCGGATCGCCCTCGCGGGCGCTTTCGGCGATGGAAATCGGCAAATATTCCTGGGCTGTGGCCGCCGTGGCGGCGACCGGGGTGAGGATCAGCCAAAGACCAATGAAGACGTGACGGTGCATCGTAAGGTATCGCTCCGTTAAGGATATTGCGGGTGTTTCTGGACCCCGTAGTGCGGGCCGGAGCACGCACTCCCATCTGTGGCCCCGGGAGGGCCGGATAATGTATCCAGCCCCGGAGGGCCGGATATCAAATCGAAGCCCCGGAGGGCCGGATATCAAATTGACGACTGGCTGCGGTGTAGCACAAGCCGCAGATTGGGGGAACCGGGATTGATAGCGACCCGCGCCAACACCCGCAACCAGCCGTCAAACCAAAAAACACCGCCACAGGCGGCATTCGAAAACCCGGCGGGATCGTCCCGCTCCTGTTCTCAGACGCAAACATCCCCCCAAAGGTTCCCGCCGGGTCAAAAAAAAATGGCAAGGCCGGACGGGCGGGACGACAAAACGGCAAAAAAAGGGAGGAAAAAAGGACAGGTAAAGAGTCCCGCCCCGATTGCCGAAAGGGGGAGTGTGAGGATTCCGCGGCCGAGGTATGGCCGCATCCCACGGCGCAAAGCGAGGGAAACGTTACATGGGTAAGGCAATCGGCTATTTCCGCGTGCCGGCAACAGGTACGGGCACTCCCGCACCGACTCCGGCGGAAGCGGCAATCCGAACCTGGTGTGGCAACCACGGCCATCAGGTGGTGGCATTGATGAGTGACGCCGATCGCGCCAGCGACGGCCTCACCATGGCTCTTGAGGCTGCGGTAAAAGCCTCGATGCTGGTGGTGGACAGTCTCGACAGCCTGAGCCAGGGTGGCATCGCTCCGGCGCAGGTGCTGGAAAAATTGCTGACCGCCGGTGCGCAGTTGGTTTCACTGCACGAGCGGCTGGACAGTTCCGCCATGGGACCGGACGCAGCTCGCCAGGCGGTGGGCGGGAGCAAACCGTCCACGGCGGCAGGGGACGTGCGCATCACCTTCACTCCGGCGGACCCGGTCTCCGCCGCATCCCGACCGTCCGCCGCCGGCGGTTACGACCTGCCGGAAGTCACGGCCGAGCCGGTTGCGGATGAATATGCGGTTCCCTCCATCACCCTGGAAGACGTGGACCCGAACGAGGCGGCCACCCTTGCCCCCCCCCCCATGTACGGGGCGGAGGAGGACGCAGGCGTCGTTCCCGGCGAGGACGGGGAAACTGTCTCTACCTGGTCGCTGGATGAAGGCGACGCGGACGCCCCTGCAGATGAGCCAATCGGGCCGGTGGTGACCGCCGATCAGGACGACATCGACGCCATGGTCATGGCGCGGCAGGACAGCGTCGCTTCGGCGGCAGCGGCTGGCACTGCTCCGGCTGGACAGTCGGACATTGATTTTCTGTTTTCCATGCAGGCGGCACGCAAACCCAAAGAGGCCGCCCAAACGCCCCAGGAACCATCCACCCCCGAACCGCAGACTCCGTCTGCCTCGTCCAGCGATGACGGGATGGCGGGAATGCTGGAACTGGGCGGTCCGGGGAGCGAGCCGGCGGGGGAAATTACCCTGGACCCCGTGCCACCGGTTCAATCCGGCAGCAGCGGTGAATCGGGCGGTGAATCCGGAGAGGGGATCACCCTGGACGGCATGCCTGACACGGATGCCGACGAGTTGGACACGCCACAAATATTCGCGGACACGGGAGAGGCCCAGTCCCCGGCGGAAGGGCAGACCAGTGTGGATTTCATGCTGGCCATGAAAGCCGCGAAACCGGCCGGCAGTTCCGCATCGTCGACCGGTACGTCCGGTGACGATTTGGCGGACGTCGGCACGAATTCCGACATGGATTTCGGCACGGATGCCGACGCGTCCGACACACCCCGGATATTTGCGGACACCGGAGAGGCCCAGTCCCCGGCGGAAGGACAGACCAGCGTGGATTTCATGCTGGCCATGAAGGCCACGAAATCTGCAAAATCAGCCAGCAGCAACCCGGAGTCGCCCGGGGGGGACGATTTTGGCCTCGACGACGATATGTTCGGCAGCGATGCGGACTTGGAAGAGGTCACCCCGCAAGGCTTTACCGACAGCGGCGAGTCGGTCACCCCCGCCGAAAATCAAGCCGACGTGGACTTTTTGCTGGCGACGAAAAAATTGCGCCAGCCGGGGCCCCCGGTTCCGGGCACGATGCCACCCCCGGCGGCGCAATCGATGGATGCATTGCCGGGGCTGTCCGGCAACGACACACCGGACATCGCGGTCCCTCAGCCCCCGGCGCAGCAGGCATCCGCCTCACAGGCGGGCCGCACGCCCGATAGCATGACAGCCAAAGATCGTGAGGGCATTGAGCGTTACCTGGCCGAGATGCCCCCCGAGGATGGTCTGGGCTACAAAGTTCCGCCCCGGGGCTCTTCGCGGGCGTCGAAGTCTGCCGCCGAGGAAGTCTCTGCCGCAGCCCCCGATGGCGACGACGACCCCGGTGCGGCCAATCCGTTCGAGGATCTGGCGCGGGAAATGGCCGGTGAAGCCGCCCGCGAGATGGCCCAGGAACTGACCCGCGGGATCGTTCCAAGGTCCGGCGTGGCCCCATCCGGCGAGGGCCAGGACGGAGCCCGATTGACCCCTCTGGCGCAGGGCGGTTCGCGGCAGGTTCATGGTGAGATCGAGGACACCCCCAAGACTTTTACTCCCGTGGCCCAGACGGGCAAGGCTGTACGCGAGGACCCGCACGGCATCAAGGTGCCGCCGCCTCCGGCCGGGGTTCCCCTGAAAACGATGGATCGGCGGTCGAGCCCGCTGGAACAGCTTTTACTGCGGGAGGCTCCCAAATCCTATTCGCCCCTGGCCAACGTTCCGGGTATGACGCAGGAGGGCGATACGCCGCCCGACTCGCCGGAGGCGGGTGTGACGGGCGTGGGGGGCGACGCGCCATCCACCCGGTCGGCCAATTCAACGGCCGGCACCGACGACAGTTCCGACGGGGGAGATGGCCTGCTGTCATTGAAGCCGCTGCAGACCGGTGCCAGCCACATGGTGCATGGCGAAATCGATCTGGAAGTAAAGAGTTTCACCCCCATGGCGCCGCTGGCCAAAGCGGTGCGGGGGGACGACCCGCCCACCCGGCCGACACAGGAGGCAGCCCCGGAACCACAGGAGCCGTTGCAGGAAAAGGTTGCGCAGGCTGCTGAGGAGACCGTTTCGCCCCCGCCGCCCTATCAGGGCATTCCTCAGGGGGCGCGAATGGGGGGGGGAGAGATGGATTCCCATCTGGTGGACGTGTCCTCCATCATTGCCCGTGCCCGCGCGGAGGTGCAGGCCGACATGGGGATCAAATCGCACCCGGTGAGTTCCCCGCCTCTTTCTCCAGCCCACGCGGCGGCGGATTGGGTGGCCCCCACGGCCACCCCTGTGGGCGGTCCCGGCTGGACCCCGACCGAGACGGCCGACTGGGATCGCCGTTCGCGTGCGAGGGGCACCCGGTCCGCGCAGATGTCGGAAGATTCCGGGGGGGCGATGATGCGGCGCCACTCCGATTACACGCCGGTGGCTGATGCGGCCGCCCGTCACGTGGCGCAGGGACATTTCAAGAAGGCCATTGCCACCTGGGAGGGGTTCCTGTCCGGCGCCGACGGCCACAACCTGGGCATGGCGATGAACGCCATCGGCGACATTCATGTGCGCCAGGGCAACGTCACCGAGGCTGCGGACCAATTCCAGAAGGCGGTGGAGGCGTTCGAGAAGGCCGGGTATTACACCAAGGCAGTGGCGACTCTCAAGAAGATCCACAAGATCACCCCGCAAAACAAAAAAATTCACCTGCGCACGGGTGAACTGGCAGCCCGCTGCGGACGGTTGGGGGATGCGGTGGAGGCCTATCTGCGGTATGCCCGCTGCATGGTGGACCGGGGCGACATCTTTGCCGCGCAGAATATTTTCAACCGCATCCGCATCCTGGACCCCCTCAACGCCCGGCACCGCCTGCAATTGGCGGCGGAGTTGCGCGACTTCGGTTTTCTGGATGAATCCGTAGCGGAGATTCTGAACGCCACCGACATCCTGATGGCCGAGGGGCGGCACGACGAGGCGCAGCGGCATCTGCTGCGCATGATCGACGTCATGCCCACGCATCTGGCCCTGCAGACTGCGCTGGAGCGGGTGGCGAAGGGCGACGCCGCGCCGGTGCCGGAAGCGCCGGTGGAAGGCGGTATGGCCTGTGCGGATCTCGATCTGGAGACTGACGACGGCAGCATGTGGCACCGGCCCATCGACTCCGACGGCAAAATTGTCTGACCCGATCGCCTCCCCGGACTTGCTGACTCCCAATCTCCTGACTCTCGTCACCTCACTTACCACATCGGCTGTCAAATGATTGCCGTGGTGATACAGTCAGGGTAGGGGGCTGTCACGGAATGGGGGGAGGGGTGTGGGAATGTTCTTCCATTCATTTCAGGTATCTCCAGGTATCCAGCCGGTCACGCCGACTCGGGTGCTCGCCCTGGCCCTTGCTGTGGCCATCGCGTTGACACTGTCTGTTGGGGCCGGGCCGGCACGGGCACAGGCTGGCACGTGGGTGCGCCCGGTGACGCCGGAGGACGTTGCCCACGCCTTCCAGTGGATCGAATTTTCCGCCCGGCAGGGGATGTCGTGGGCCCAGTACATGCTGGGCACCCTGTACGAAACCGGTCGCGGCACGCCCGCCGACATGGCGCAGGCTGCCGAGTGGTACCGCAAGGCCGCCGTACAAGGGGAGGCGTCTTCCCAGTATCGGTTGGGCCTGCTGTATTTCCGGGGTGCGGGGGTGGAGCAGAGCGACGCACTGGCGGTGGAGTGGTTCCAACGGGCGGCGGAGGCCCAGCAACCCGAAGCGCTGGCGGCCATGGGGGATTTGAGCGCCACCGGGCGCGGGGTGGTGGTGGATTTGGCGGGTGCGGTCAAAATGTGGAGTGCCGCCGCCGACGCTGGTATTCCAGATGCCCAGTTCAATCTGGGCATGGCCCTGGCGCATGGTTCCGGCATCCCCGGTGACCCGGATCGGGCCGCCGACTGGCTGCACCGGGCCGGGCACGGTTTTTTGCAGGCGGGCCGGGGGGCGGAAGCCATCCGCACCGCCGAAGCAATGCAGTCCCTGTTTCCCGATCACACCCTGACCAGTGATTTTCAGCTTGCCGTGGAGCAGGCGAAATTCCCTGTGACCAACGGCGGCAAACTGCCGTAACCGCCCAAGGGCGCTTCCGGGGCGGGAGGGGCTTTGAAAACGACAGAGTCGGGTTGGCGCGGGCCGAGCCGCCCCCTAAAACGGGCTCCCCCGGAGAGGGTGGGGGAGCCCGTTGGGGTTGGGGCGTTTGCACGTACGGAGACGGGCCCGTACCACCAACGCAGGCACCCCTCCGGGGAAGGGAGAGCGGGACGGGGGAGGGGGATGTCCGAACTGACGACGCTCCCAGAATCCGGCGCGCACCATGCCCGTCTCCATCCCCATATGGAGGGCGCGCCGCACCAATCGCCCCCTCCCATTTCGGAGGGGCGGGTTGCATCATCAGGGACTTGCCTCGTCCCGCCGACCCCAAAGGTCGGCCAAGCCACACAGCACACGTCGGTGGATTCCCCCTGTTACGCAATATCGATGCCGGGACGGCCGATGCGGTTTAATTGGGAGTATGTACATTTAAAAAACAGTATGTTGCGTGAAATTTGTGGATTTCCTGGCGTATTTTCCAGGAATCCAGGTAAGAAAACGGTTACCCATGCGGAGCGTTTCTTTTCTCTGGCCCGGCATATTGCGGACCGGTATTTATGCGCAAAAAGCAGCTTGAAACCGCGTTAGGAAAACGGTAAAGTGTGAACACCAGCGGCGCAGGTGTTGGTCGCAGCAGGGTCTTTTGTGGCGATCCAGTCACAGTACGAGAGTGGGGGTGGCCGCAGCGGTTACCTCCTTCGCATGTGCGGCGGCGGACCGGGGCAGTTGCGCGATACCCCCCCACCCACCTCGCGGGCGGCCACCGGCCGTCGCCGCACTCTTCCACACCCTGCTATCCGGCGAGCGGCCCTTGGGTTCACTCCGGGGGAGCGACGCCCCGTCCCTCCTGTTCTCCGTGAAATGATTGCGTGAAATGATTGGTTGTGGGCGCTCTGGCCCTTGGCAAGCTGCGGTTGCCCGCCGCCGTGGGAGCACCCCCACCCCCTCGCGATGCACCGGGCCGTGCCACGGGTTTTCGGCGAATACGCCAGCGAGAATTCCCCCACCCCAATGCGAAAAGGGAGCGGACCGGCGTGTGATGGCCGGTCTCGCTCCCTTCGCTTCCCCTCGCTGACCCCCCCTTTTTTTTCGCTCCCCCGCCGGGACCGATACCCCTCTCCAGAGGTGTGATGCGCGGCGGTGGCTGGACCCTGATCCCCGCTGGCGGGTGGGGGGGGGGAAGCGTTTGGGGATCGGATGACCCTTGCGGGTCTGTCCGGACCACCGCCGACGCTCACAACGACTTTTTCGGCCGTTTTTTCGGGAGCTTGAATAAAATCTTACAAACGGTGGGGATATTTTCATGTATCACCATGGGGGTATCGCAGCGACGCGCCATTCCGGGTACCTTACCCGCGTGGAGGAACTACGCCGTCCGACCGATCGACCGTTCGGCTCCACGCCGTGGACCAGGGCGCGGGTCAGGGGCCACGGGCCGAGAGGGATGGGCCAGGCGAATGGAGCCGAAGGATGGGGCCGAAGGGTGGGGCCGAAGGGTGGGGCCGAAGGGTGGGGCCGAAGGGTGGGGCCGAAGGATGGGGCCGAAGGATGGGGCCGAAGGATGGGATTGACCGTGGCCGCATGACAGGAACACAACGCCATAACCGGAAGGGGCGCAAGCGCGGCGCGGCACGAGCCCTGCCCAGTCTGCTTGCGTCTGTAACCGGGTGGGCAGGGGTATGGTGGCTGGCGCCGGTGCTGGGGGCGGGTTTTTCTGCGTCCGGCAGGGCGGCGGGCGGAGTCCCCGCGTGGATGATGTTCGTGGGGGGAATTTGTCTGAGCGTGGCCCTGTGTGGGCTGGTGCTGTCGTGGCGGCTGATGCGCCAGCGAGGGGAGGTGTGGCGACAGGCCTTGAGTGTGGATGGCTGGTCCCAGTGGGTGTTCGGGCTGTCCGGGGTGGCCATTGCGGCGGGCGTGCTGGGGGGGGAGTGGGCGGCGTCGGCGGGGGTGGTGCCCGCCCTGGTTCCGGGCATGATGGGGCTGTTTCACCAATTGGGCAGGGAAAAAACCCGCGAACGCCATAAACCCGAGGCGCGGACCCCCGCCGCGGGTCGGCCCTGGGTGCGTTGCAGTCGCGGTCGCGTGGCGCTGGTGGCGCTGGTGGACATGGGGCTGCTGCTGGCGGGATTGAGCCTGGTGGACTCGGTGACCGCGACCCTGCGCATCGGGGTGGGGGATCCCCAATGGGGAATTGCCGCCCTGTCGGTGCTCACCGTGGTGGTATTTGCCTCCCCCGGCGGTTGGTTGCTGGCGGCGATGCGCGACCCGGATGCCCCCGGCAAGTATTTGGTGGAACGCCGGGTGTTGGGGAGGGAAACAGCCTATACGCTGGTGCTGGGGCTGGTGGTGCTGGCGGCAGGTGTGGTGTGGCTGACGCTGTGGCCCCACTGGGTGCGGTCCGGCAGCCTGCTGGGCATACGCCTGTGGCCGTCCGCGTTCCTGATCTGGAACCTGTCCTGGGCGGCCGGGCTGGTTGTTGCGGGATGCGGCCTGTGCCGCACCTGGACCTGGTCCCCGCTGCTGGCAGCGGTGGTCACCGGCGCCGGAAGCGTGGTGGTGCTGGGTAACCGGGATCTGTGGCTGGTGGGCCTGCCACGGGTGATTGGAAACCACGGTCTGGCCGAACTGCTGACCACCCTGCTGGCGCTGGCCTTGCTGGTGATGCTGGGGGGAATATGGGCGGCCTTCTGGTTTGCCTGGTTGCGGCTGCTGGGGGAGCCTGATGGCCTCTCCGTTTCCCCGACTTTGCCGGGACCGGATGTGCCGTCAAAAAAGACGGCTGCGGACCCTCCGTACGGGGAACACTGAGGGGGGGCGAAACAGCACAGCCCGCCCGGACCTGACGGTCCATGGCGGGCTGTGGAGGTCGGACGGCAGGGAGAGGGGAGGGCTGCCGGGCCGACCGTTGGTGGACGCGGGGGTGATATCCCCGCGCCGCTGACTCGTCATCAGCTGCTGTGCATCAGGCGCCCCGCATCAATTGCTTTGGCTGAGTGCCGCGACGCGGGCCTTCTCGGTTTCCCGCTGCAACTGGGCAAGCTGCCGGGTAAGGCGCTTGGCACCGCGGGCGTTGCCTGTGCGCTCCTGGATGTCGATCATCCGCCGCAGGGCGTACTCGCTGTCGCCCACCAGCGAGCGATAGTGCTCAAACTGCTGCAGACTGCTCTTGTAGTCGCCGTTGAAATAGTGCAATTCCGCGAGGCGCGCCAGAGGTTCCGGAGCTGCCGGATAGCGGCTGATCCAGTGACCATAGATCGCCTCGGCGTCGGCGTAGCGCTGCTGGCTTTCATAGGCACGGGCCAGCCGCTCCATGGCCGGAGCGTAGAGCGGGGCCACCCGGTGTACCGACTCCAGAACGGCGACGTCGTTCTGGTAGCGGGGCAGGTCGAGGAAGCCGCTCAGATAGGTGTGGCGCACCATGTTCTCGGGGGCCATGGCCACCGACGCGGCCATGTACTGCAGGCCCAGTTCGCCATAATTTCCGAGCACCACGGCCACGCCGCGGACGAAGTATTCACCTCCGGTGCCGCCCCCGCCGTCCTTGACCATGTCCAACGCCAGTGCGGGAGCGGTTGCGGTCATCGCCCACAGGGCGGCTGCGGCGGTTATGGTCTTGAGCGTCTTCTGCGTGTTCATCGGCTGGCTCTCCCGTCGTGTGTGATTTGCCGCCCCGGACGGGAAATTCCGGTCCCGGGCATCCTTCCCTCCGGCTTGCGGCCAGGCCCGACCGCCCCTTCATGGGGGCGGCCGGGCAGGCCTGTTGTGCCAAAGGTGAAGGTGTGGCCTTTTCCTTAGGGGCACGAACTGCCGGTGATGTCGTCTGGCGATAAGATCCCCGTAACTTCCCCTCACCAGCCGGTCCGGTGCCCGCCACCCCGCGAGGGGTTGGGGTGGCGGGCCGCCCAAATGGCCGGCGTCTCGGGTGGTGGGAAGGCCGGACGCAAACGGTGCGGTGTTCGCGTCCGGGGACGGGGATGGCCGGCTATCGGGCGTTACCGGTCTTGGCCATCGCCAGGTGTTACGGTGGTCCCTCCCCGGGGGGGATGGCCCGCCGTCTTGAAAATTTCCACGCCCCTGCCAGAGTGGCGGTGCGGGTATGAGGCTCTCCCGGCCGGGGCTGTGCCTCGGCCTGGTCCGGGTGCAATTGGTTCCGGGGGCGGAACGCGGCCTCCACATCAGCGGAAAGACCGGCCAGCTCCGGAGAACGGCCCAAGCGGCCCGGCGTCGGGACGTAGCGCGGCACACCCGCAGGGGGGATCGCCGACGATGGCAGTACGTCACCACCGGGCACCTTCCGGTCCAGTTGGGAGAGCAAGGATTTGCGGGACAACAGTCCGCCGTTGACCGAACCGCCACGGCAGCCGTCTGTGGCGGTCGCCACCCGATTTGTTTCCGGCACCTGCACGTTCGGTCCTCGCTCCCGTCCATCGAACTGACGCCCCTCGGTTCCGCCCGATGCGGAGCGCGGTGGCGCACGGCAGGGAGAATCAACTTTGGTGCCAAAATGTATAATTTATGAATAATTATTAGATATCAGCGAGTTCGGATTGAGTAGCGCTCCGTGGGGTCTTGGCGCAGGGCGGGGTGCGGCACGTTTCTGTGCAGGAATACCGTTCAAAAATGTGCCGGAATGGAACCGCACGCACTGGCGGGGCAGGGCCGAAAGGATGGGGAAAGGCGGCCCGGAGCAGGAAAGGGGATTTCTGCATTTCCGGGCCGCCCGGGGTGCTTGCCGCGCCAGGTGGGTGTGCGTCAGGTGCGCGGCATGGCGAGTGAGAAACCCCGGGTCGGTGTGTGGTACGTCAGGAGCCCGGGGTCTTTCGTTGCCTTGGACGACCACAGGTGATGGGAAGTTCCCGGCGGGAAAAGTTTTTATGGGCTGGATGGGGAAAGGCCGGAGGTGTCAGCAGCGGGGGAAGGGCGACCGCCCTGTCCCGACTGGGGGCGGTCGTCCATTCCGGGGTGTTGGCTCGAGGGGCTAGCCGATCAGCCAGAGCACGCCGATCACTCCCATCCAGATGGCCACGCCCAGCACCAGGGTGCTGACGTTCGTGGGCGGGAGCTGTTCGGCATCCAGCCGCGCCTTCTTGTAAAGGTACATCTCGGCCAGATCGAGTCGACTTGAGTTTCCGGGCGTTGCGTTCGGATTCATGGACGTATCCCCCGCTTAACCGACGCTGACGCCAACGCGCCAGCATATCCCGCCGGTTGTGTTGTTGGCTTGGTTATAGCGCAGCCAGAGCGGCATCTCAAGCACAAAAAATGATTATAAAATATTCATTTATGAAAAACCATTTTGGCTTCAACAGGTTGTCGGCGAGAAAAAAATTTTTGGGGTGGTGGGGGCAGACGGAAAGTCGATCGTCGAACAACGGACGGGGGGGCGATCCTCCTGCCTGAGGGGATGGAATGAAGGGCGAAACTGGATGCGGGCCCCGCCACCACGGCGGGAGCCGCCGGGTCAATGGGGGGTAGGAGTCACGTCGCAACGGCATTCCCACCGGGTGGCAACGGGCCCGCATCCATATTCTTGCCCGGAACTGCGCCGCTTCTGGAGGTCGGCACACTTCCGATCCACCCCGGCGCGATCCGGAGTTCCCGGGCACGCGACGGAATGTCATCCACACACACCCGCGCGGGAACAGCCCGGTGGGGGGGAAGCGGGCCACCGGAACGGGGGATAGGGGAGGCCCTGCCCGGTCACAACCGCTGCCGGGGGAGATTTTCAATGAGGGACGGGTGTGGGCCGATGACATTGGTCCCCCATCCATATGATGTTTGTCATCCGGGGGGCCGGGGCGGGCCTTGGTGAATCCCGGGGTGGCCGCCGGGGCACCCGCTTACTCCATCTCCCGCCGGTACGCGGTATTTGCCGTAAGCCAATCCACCAGTGCACGGTAGGGAATGCGGTGTTTTCTGCCCAGTTTCATGGCAAACAGGCCGGTGGGGTGGCGCCCCGAAACGCTGGGCGGTTCCCAGCGCATCACCATCTGTCGCACGGTCTCGCGGGATATCCCCAGAATGCGTGCGACCTCGCCGGTAGTGTAATCGTGCTGGGGGGGGATATTGGCAGATCGCAAGCGTGCCGCCATGTCGGCCCGGGCGTCCAGCTCCGGCGATGGCGGGGGGGGTGGAGGTGTGGCGGAGGGGTGTTGCGGATTCACAGGTGGGGCTCCTCCGGGGGCTCGGGTTCAGTGGTGGGGGATTGGATGCGGACCGGGACCGGATACAGGTCAGGAGGAAGAGCCGGCAGTTGTTGCGGCCAGAGGATCGAGATGAAACACCTGTCGATAGCGCTCGGTGAAGCGCACGGCAAAGGGATTCTGCGGCATGCGCGCCAAGGTGCGGCGGATGCCGGTGACCCGTTTGTCACGGGGCGACAGCCACTCGCCGTATTGCCAGGCGGCCATTTCCGGTATCCATACAAATGAAGAGTCGGCGTCGTAGCTGGCGAATCCGGCCTGGTCCAGCGCTGCCAATGCACGCAGTGCCTGATCCCGGTCCATCCCAGTGTCGTGGCAGAGGTAGGGTACCGGCAGATAATACAGCCCCAGTGCGTTGGCGTGCGGCCCGGTAATCAGGTACAGGGCGGTGACCTGGGCGGCTGCGCCCATCTGCCGTAACCTGCGGCCGGTGGGCCCGGTCCAGAATCGTGGGCAAACGCGGGCGGAATCTGTCATCTGATCATCTCCGGGTGTGGTGGCCGGGTACGGCCGCCAGGGGGCTGGTGGTATCAAAGGGCACCTCATGGCGCCGGACGTCGCTAATTCGGCTGCCCCCGTCGTGACGGTGTGCGGCAGAACCCAGACACTCGTCGGGGGGGAACAGATCGGGGCGCAGGTTGCAGCGGCAGACGGCGCCAGAGGTGGCCCGTTCCAGGCGCAGCGCCAGACTCACCCCCACGCGGCGGTGACCGCCAGCCACTTGATACAGGTAACCGACGGTGGTGCCGCATTCGCGGGCAAGGCGATCCCGTTCCCGGGGGGTGGTGATTTTCATGTAATGCGCCAAAAACATGTCCAGAACGTAGCAACCAGCTAAATGAGTGTCAAGGTTCTCTGCGACACTTATCGGTTGTTTTATATCTTGTTGCTAAATGCATATTTTTTGGGCATCACGCGCCGCACGACACCCTTGCAAAATCAAAAAATCGTAGAAATCCGCATATATGACTTATATGTCAAACACATCTTGTGTGGGGGAAATCCGGACTGGCCTGGACCGAAGTGGGAGCCACGCCGTTTCGCAAGCAGGTAAGAGGAAACATTGATGAAGAAGGTGCATCCCCATGCAAGTGACCTCCCAGGCGAGGGGACAAGGAAAATTGCTCAAACCGGGTTTCAAGGGAGAAGGTCGGCGTGATGTGGAGGAGAGGGCGGGTGGGGTGGCCATCGTCTCCAGGGGGGCGGTTTGGCCGTTAGAGCGCTTATACAGTGTGCATTGCACATGAGTGGTGGCCGAGCGGGGAGGGTTGAGTCATGGATTTTCGGCGAGCAGGTGACCTGTAATGGTTTCGTAAAGTGTGGTTTGGACAAAGGAAACTGGAAATGGGGGCAAAATCTGTAAAAATTCATGTGTTCGGGGATTTATCTTGGCGCAAATTGCGTGGTCTAATGGTGCGCATGGATGCCAAATCGATCCGTCGTCAAAATTTGTTGCACCTGATCGCCGAGGCGGGGGGGCAGAAAAAACTGGCGGGCCGCACCGCTGTCAACCCGGCCTACCTCAGTCAGATATTGAGTGACAAAACCCCCCGTACCATGGGGGATGATGTTGCCCGCCGTCTGGAGCGGGGCATGGACAAGCCGCACGGCTGGATGGACGTCACTCACGCCGAAATGGACATGGTCGCCAGCGGTTCCTGGGCCCGGGAGGCACGCAGCCGCTACGGGCAGGGGCGCCCCGCCCCGCTCCCGCCGATGGCGACACGCGTGCCATTGATCAGTTGGTCCACTGCCGGTCGCTGGCCAGAGGTAGTGTCTGCCCCCGGACCGGGAGACGTCACCGACTGGGTGGACACCGCACGGCGGGTAGGCCGCAACGCATTTGCCGTGCGGGTGCATGGGGACAGCATGGAGCCCAAGTGCCCGGATGGGGCCATCATCATGGTGGATCCGGGGGTGGAAGCCACCAACGGTTCGCTGGTGGTGGTGCGACTGGGGGGGGATGGCGAGGCCACCTTCAAGAAACTGGTCATCGAGGGGGGGCGGCGTTACCTGGCCCCCCTCAATCCCCGTTACCCGGTACTCGAAATTACCTCCCCTGCCACCATCTGCGGGGTGGTGCGCCAGATTATCATCGACCTCGACTAAAGTTGGTTTCAACCGGACAACGCCCGCCGGACAACGCCCGCGTAGTCAGCGGCCCACAGGCTGCGGGAACGATGTTCCCGACAGGGGAACATCCAGAATAAAGTGAAACTTCCGTAGCGGAGAGCTATTGTCTCGGCGGAACGGATTGGGCTATGTTGGGGGCGGTGTCGCCCTGCGGTTCCGACCGCGAGACCGGGCGGACGCCCTGATTCTCCGACGTACCGGGTCAGCCGTGCCCCACGGGCAAGGACTGCACACCCCGGCGCAGGTCAGGCGTCCGTGACAGCAATGCACCGCCCGGTGTCGGCTGTCATCCGGCAGAAGGGGGCCAGCCGGAGCCGCAGGGTGGCACCACCCCTGTCCCGTTCGCAGGGGGATTTTTTGTTCCCCGGCAGTCCCCATTAAAAACACTCTTCACCCCGATCCTTTCAGGTGGAATCGTCCCCCGATCCGCCCGGAGCACCGGGAAGGGGTGGTGTCGCCAGCAGGCTCAGGGCCGACAGCGGTCCCTGGAGCAGCACAGGGCGCAGTGCCGGGTCGAGCCAGGCAAGCACCTCCTGCATTCCCTCCGGGTTCATGGCCGTGCATCCGGCGGTCGAATCTCCCGCAGCCCGCCACACATGCATGAAGATGGCGCTACCGGCACCGGGACGAACCGGACCCAGGTTGTAATGCACCACCAGACCCATTGAATATTGGGCGTCGTCCCGGCGCATCCGTTCCCAGCAACGCCAGCGGGTGGCGGGATCCTCTCCCGCAGGCAGAGTGACCCAGCGGTTGTACTCCGGAGCCTCCGGGGCGTCCACCCAAAAGTCCCGATCCGTGGCCTGCCGATAAGGCAGGCGGCAACCGGCGGGCGGTCCGGAGGCATACCCAAAAGCCGGGCCCAAACCAAAAATCCCCACTGGTGAACAGCCATCCCCCTCGGTCTTTACCGGATCGGCACGCCTGCCCCCTGGCCGCCGGGAGCCCCATGCAAAGCCGCCGCGCCCGAAGCTGACCCCAATGGTATCGCCCTCCCGCGGCCGCCATCCCGTGTCATTCCGCGACAGGAGTTGCAGCTCTCCCCGGGTGTCACGCCAGTCCGTGGCGGTGGCCAACAGCACCTGTCGGTGCCTTGTGGGCAGGCTTTCCAGAATTGTGCTGACGGCGGCATCCATGACAGCAGGAATTAGACCGCGTGACCCGCGCGGGACGCAAGGTGACGCGGTGGGAGGGAGGTCGGGGACTCCGGACGGATCCGGCGGGACGATTCCTCAAGCGTGTTCGGGAGCGTACCGATGTACAAAATGGGGGAGGGATTTTGTACACGGCCTCCGAAAAATATACGCAGCCCAACCGAATTCCGGCATCGCCTGGGGGTGGACGGATTTCTGTTGAGTTAAAATAACTTGTTGAAAATAAAAAGATAAGGTGCTAGCCTGACGCCGGCTAGGCCCTATCACTATGAAATGGTCTGCTCCTTGCAGACACTTCCGCGTCAGACCTTGATAAAGGGGGGGACCCCCGAGGAATCGCGCTATGCCAGTTTTCGCCCAAATATTTTGCATCACCTGTTTTGCCGCAGCCGCCATGGGGTGGTTGATGCTGCTGGCGGGATAGACCGGGCCAAACCAGGATAGAACGGGACGGTCCGCCATCCCGCCGAGCGTCGGGCAGGCCGTGGGACGTCGGCTCATCCTCCGCCAATCTCCGAATCAGATATTTTTATTCCCTGGCCTGTAGTGGGCTCTGTGTCCCGTAGCGGAATGGACACACCGGGCCGGAACCTGGTCTCCCGGTGGCACCCGCACCGATCCGCAGACCGATCACCCCATCCACATAAACTCAGTTTGGTTTGTCTTTTTTTCCGGGCTTCGTGCTGGCCGTCTCGGCGCGCCGGGAATCCTTGGTCTGAGATTTGGACTTAACCCCCTTGGCCGGGGTTTTCTTGCCTCCGGCGAGCGGGGGGACGGGGGCGGAATCTCCGGCCAGCACCACCCGGTTTCGGCCACCGTTCTTGGCCTGATACAGCGCCCGGTCGGCGGCCTCCAGCAATTGTTGCGGGGTGATCGCCGAGGTCATTTGTGGTGAGGCCACGCCGATGGACAAGGTGGTGGAAACGGCTTGCCCGCCCGCGTCCACGGCCATCTGCTCCGCCTGTTCCCGCAGCCGTTCGGCCAGGGCGAGGGCGTGCTCTCCGGTGGTTTGCGGCAGGATGATGGCCAGTTCCTCGCCACCGTACCGTGCCGCCAGATCCACCTTACGGGTGTGCCGGATGACCAGCTTGGCCAATTCGATCAAATATTGATCACCCACCTGATGGCCATGGGTATCGTTGACGCGTTTGAAATGATCCACGTCGATCAGCAGCAGGGACAGGGGCAGATCGTAATAGGTCACAGCACGCTGAAATTCCTCTTCCAGGCGGCGATCGAACTGGGAGCGGTTGTAGAGGCCCGTCAAGCCGTCAAACAGGGCCATCTGTTCCAGCTTGCCCTCGAATTCCTTGCGTTCGGTGATGTCGCGGAAATTCAGTACCATGCCCGCCAGTTCCCCCTCATGGCCCAGCAATGGAGAGGCGGTCAACTCAACAGGACAACGGCTGCCGTCGCTGGCCAGCACGCTCAGATCCTTCATGGTGAGGGAAGTCTCTTCCGCCACCACTTCGTACAGGATATGGCGGGACGAGGGGTGTTCCCGGGTGCCGTCCAGGCGCAGCACCTCCTCAATGGAGCGATGCATGGCCTCGTCCCGGGGGATACCGGTGAGGTGTTCGGCGGACGGATTGATGACCGTGACCGTGCCCTTGCGGTCGGTGGCGATCACCCCCTCGCCCACGCTGCGCAGTACGGTGAAGATCAACTGTTTGTCGTTTTCACGGGCACGCAGGTTGGCGTCCAGCAGCGCCGATGTCTGGCGAGAGCGCAGCCACTCGAAGCGGAAGAACAGGGCCGCTGTCAGCAACCCCAGAAGGGTGCAGGTGAAGATCAGCGCCACCTGGGTGCGCACAAAGGAACGAAATTTGTTGTCGATGGCTCGGCGCAGGGCGGCATCGGTGCGCTGCATGGACAGATTGAACGAGGTCCAGGCACCCTCGAAAGCGGAGTTGGCGTTACCCCCGTGATCTGCTACCTCCCGGTTTATGGCAGAAAGGTACAGGCGGCGTTTGGCGGCGTCCTGAAACTCGTCCAGGCGTGCCAGGGTGCGGCGCAATTGGCGGTTGACCTCGGGATCGTCGATGGGGGTGATGTGCCAGTCTCCGTCGTGTCCCCCCTCCAGCAAGGCGGTGGTGAGCCACTCCGACTGCCCCAGATGGGCACGCACCTCCTCGAAGCGGCTCTTGGGATCTCCGGCCAGAATTTCGTCCAGCACCAGGTGGGCGCGCACCACCTGCACCTCAATTTCAGCCGCGGCGCGCAGTTGTGGCAGGTTGACCTCCTGGATGCGGGAACCGGTGTACAGGACGTACCCCATCCCTGCCAGCACAAACAGTGTCAGCACTAGGGAAATCACCGGACTGCGCCCGGTAACGGCCACGTTTCTGAATTCGAGGCCCTTCATCAGGGTCTCCGCGCGTCTCCTTTCCCGCCGCATGCCCAGGGCACACGACGCCTTCCCCATGACCACAGGTGGTGCGCCATCCGGTCGTCCACCTGCCCGGACGGGCCGGAGGGCAACGCGGATCGGGCGCTACAACTCGCAGGTCTTATCGGAAAATACCCGGCGAACATGCAGGAATGGCACTGAAAAATCGCATTTTTTTCGGCACTGGAGCAGGATTTTGAGTGGCGCGGCGGATCGGGAGCGGATCGGATATGATGTCGGTGCGTTTACCTCACTCTGACGGCGGGATGGGCATGCACACTGGGCACAGGGCAACAACCCGGGGATTGGCACGTTGCGCGGCCCGTACAATCGGTGCCCTGGCCTTGCTGGCGGCCATGATGTGTGCGGGCTGCGCGCTCTCCGGCCATAACACCGTGGAGCCGGGCGCCGCCCGGGTGGTCGTCGCCGATCGTCAGGATGCCGTGGCGCATTTTCTGAGCGGCCGGGAACTGCAACCGCTGGAGGGGGTGTGGGTGTGGTGGGACGACTCCTTCGAGGTGGCGATCATCCCCAACCGTACCGGGACATTTCCTGAACACGAATTTGTGGCGGTGGTCACCGCCTCTCAGGTTTCCGGCTGGCAGCGGCCGGGGCGAGTGCAGATGTTCATCCGTGCCACCGCCTGCGATCCGGTGTACACGGTGCGCATCGGCTATCCGGATTTCCGCACCGGCGGCGGCCGCTTGACCCGAATGAGCCCCGACCGCCTGAAACTGCAATTCACCTTGGGTGATCAGGTGGGGGAAGCGGAACTATACCGCGTCCAACCCTCAGGCTCCCTCGCACCCTCCGGAACCGGGACTGCCGGAACCTCCACCACCACTGCGGGGGAATGTCTTCCGGGCGGGCCGGAAAAAGGGTAAAAAGGGAAGCCGATTTCCCAGCAAACACCCCGTGGAAGGCCGCCCGTGCCTCGTGAACCAGCCGGAGAACTGCCCTGCCGTCTGCGGCGGGACAGGTAAAAACAGTATAAAAACATGGCTGTTTGAGAGGGGGTAGGGAGGCGCCATCCGATGGCGCCAGGCGATGGTCCGGGACTTGCTGCTGGTTCTGTGAGCCGGGCCATTCCGGCGCTGTCGGCGGATGTGTTTCCGCCCTCCACCCGACGAGGTCAGGGCCATGTTGAATGTGTTTCCGTTCGCCTGCACCGTTTCCATCCTGCTGTTGGCCATGGTGTGGGCCGAGCTTTACGTCGACTGATCCGCATCCGCAGATTGTTCCCGCAGTCATGACGGGCCCCCGCGTCTTCCCTTGAGCAGATCCCGCGCGAGGGCCAGGATCCACTCCGCAAGCCCGCCCGGAAAACCCGGCCCCCATCCCCCTCTTGGGGTGCGTCCGGGCGATATGCTACATTCCCCCCGTTCCGATGTAATCGACATGTCACCGCACCCCTGTCCGGGCGGGCTTTTTCCCCTTCCCGGGCGGGCGATGCCGCGCCTTCGGGGGGAGGTGTGCCTGGATGGATCGGGGTTCCCATGGCGCGCTCACACCTGTTTTCCGTCGGCTCACGGCCTGTCGCCGCCCTCCTGTCCGCGCTCTTGCCCACGTGTTTGACGGTTTTTGTTGCAATTTCTCCAGCGCTGTCCGCCAAGGCACTGGCGTACCCGTTCCATATTACCCAGGTGGCGACGGCCGCCCCCGGTACGGTACGTTGTGTGGCCTTCAGTGGTGGTTACCTTGCGTACTGCGTTGATCCCCCACCGCCAATCGTCGGGCCGACGGTCGTGTGGCGGTACGACATGACCACCGGCGCCACACTCCTCCTGGGTGCCACCGGGTGGGTGGAAAGCCTGCACGTGAACTCCAGGGGGGAGGTGGTGTGGAGCGTCCTTGAGGAGGGGGGAAACTGGCGGATTCACCTGGCGGACGGCCAGCAGGACACCGTGCTGGCCGCCAGCGGCATGAACCTGTCGCCACGCATCAACAATGCCGCCCAGGTGGTGTGGACCGCCGGGTCCGGCGCCGGGAACGATGTCGTGCTGGCCGACCCGGCTGTCGGTGGCGCGCCGCTCCTCCTGAACAACGCCATGACGGACGCCACCTTCCCCGACCTCAACGACGCCGGGGGGGTGGTGTGGGTAGAGAAGGACGCCGCGGGTAGCTTCTCCCTGCACCGCTACGACCCGGCGGGGGGCGTTTCGCGTCTGGACACCGGCACCTTTCCGCCCCCCTCCCTCGCGCCGCGCCTCAATGCAGCAGGGGCGGTGGCATGGTCACGGACTGACCCCGGCAATCCCGGGGTGTATCAGTACACCGCCACCGGGACAGTACAACTGGCGGGGGCAGAGGGTGGGGCCAATCCAGGGCGGGTGGCCCTCAGCGCTACCGGCAGTGTGGTGTGGAGCGGTCTTGATGTCGGCCAGCGTCGCCAGCTTTACGCGGCCAGTGTGGGCGCTACCGGTATTCCGGAGCCAGTGCGACCGTGGACCAGCACCGAGTGGGACAACCTTTTTCCCGCCATCAACGGGAACGGGGACCTGGCCTGGGTGCAGCGTACCCCCACGGGGGACCGGGTGCTGTTGGGAGTGTCCGACCCCTTGCTGGCGGTTGCCCCGGAAAACTGCAACGGACTGGACGACGACCGGGACGGGCAGGTGGATGAGTTCGTCGCCACATTCCACTACTACCCGGACGGTGATGGTGACGGCTTTGCGGCCATCGGGGCGGCCCTTTCCATTCCGGGCTGCAATGCGACACCGCCGGCCGGGGCCACCGAAAAGGACGGGGATTGTGATGACACCGATCCCCAAGTGTCTCCCGCCGCCGCTGAAATCTGCAACGGACGCGACGACAACTGCAACGGCGTCGTTGACGAGGGGGTGCTGGTGCAGACTTGGCCGGATCAGGACGGCGATGGCTACGGTTGGGGAGGGGGTACCCCGGTGCCCATGTGTCCGGATAGCGCCGGGCGGGCGCCGGACGCCTCCGATTGTGACGACGTCAGCGCCGCCATCCACCCCGGCGCGATCGAGACCTGCAACCGGATGGACGACAATTGCAACGCTGTGATCGACGAGGGCGTGTGCAACACCGCATCCAATACAGGTTCCAGTTCTGGCTCCCCGGTTCGTGTGGCGGTGGCCCCTGGTGTGGATTTATGGTTCGAGTCCGTGCTGGTGGCAGGGGAAACCACCCTCAAGGCAGTCGCGGCCGCACCGCATCCGCCGGATTCTTACCGATTCGTAGGCGAGACCTTCGTGTTCGAAATCCAAACCACGGCGGACCTCGTCGGACAGGTGTGGGTATGCGCCGCAGTGCCGGGTGGTTCCTCCCCTCAGGGTGTTCTTCCCGCCTTGCTGCACTGGGATGGTGACGGCTGGCGTGACGTGACCCTGGATGCGACTCCGGAGATGATTCCAGAATTTTCTCCCGCCGTCACCCAGGATTCCTCCGGAGTATGTGGTGTGCTTCCGGGCTTGTCGGCCCTGGGGGCGACCCGGCTGGCGGCCGCGTGGTGGACGTCCCCACCGTCACCTGCGCCACCCGCACCCGCCGCACCGGTAAGCCAGGGAGGTGGGTGCGCACTGAGCGCGGCACCGGGCAGCTACGGCGCGCTGGACGCCGGGCTGATGCTGCCACTCATTTGGGCACTGGGGTACGCCGTCCGACGGCGCGTGCGCAAGCATTTGGAAACACGGAACAAAGATTTTGCTTGCAAGTTGTATACAGATTGGTAAAATCCCCGCCGTTTCCACGATCGACTTGGCCCCTGACCCTTTGGTCTGTGCGTAACCCCCTGTTTCCAGTCGGGGGGAACACTTTGGGTGTGTGTCACGTTTCGGCCCGCTTCGGCGGTCCGTAGACGGGTGTGTGTCTCTTGTTTTTTCCCCCGGGCACCTACGGCGGTGGGGGGGGGCACCGCGCAGCAGCGGGGCTGTGCTCGCCCTTTCCAGCGTGCTCCCTCCCGTGTTCGTCTTGACCTGCGGAGGGTGGTTGTCGCCTGCTGCCGGGTACCGCAGCGGGCCGTGCCCGTTTTTTTGCTTTACCAGCGTGCCGCAGGAGAACTGTTCCGTTCCGGGCGCCCTGGCCTGCGGAGGGTGGTTTCCGCCTGCCGCCGGGTACCGCAGCGGGCCGTGCTCGCCCGTGCCCGCTACCCGGATTTTGTTTTTGGGTTGTGCTATGGTGAAGGGGCTACCACTACTGGGGTGCCTTATGTGCCGAAAGCGCAGTCCTGTCCCGTGGGGGGACGCCGTTCCCGGCATGAGGGCGTCGACACGGGCTTAGGAGATCGTTCATGGGCAACAGGTTGTACGTTGGCAACTTGCCGTTTTCCATTCAGGATGACTCCCTGTCGGCGCTGTTCGCCGAAGTGGGGGAAGTGACCCGGGCATCGGTGGTGACCGATCCGGCCACCGGGCGCTCGCGGGGCTTCGGCTTCGTGGAGATGGCCACCGAGGCTTTGGCCGAGAGCGCCATTCAGAGCATGAACGGTCGCGACATGTCGGGCCGCCCGCTGCGGGTGGATATGGCCCGTCCCAAGCCGGAACGCCGTTCCGGACCTGGAGGCCCTCGCCGGTCTGGTCCCGGTGGTCCCGGAGGAAGCGGTGGCTATCGCCGCTCGCCCCAGGCCTGACCACGACTCATCGGGGATCGGTGCAGCCCCGCAAGGGGAAAGTCGCTGCCCCGGATAGACGGGGTGACTATTGGGCGGTGGTCCCGGGCGCGGCCCCGAATCCGCCGTCCGGAGGTTGCCCCGTGCCCCGAGTGGTCGCATAGCGAGTGGGAACGGGGGAGAGGTATGAAAAGGTGGGTAACGAGGGGGTGACACGGAGGGTGTTGCGGGCGGTATGACGGAAAAAATGTCAGCGACGGACCCCGCCCCGGCTCCCTCCGTGATGCAGTGGGGCGACGCCCTGTCCACCGCTTCCGATCTGGCCGATGCCGTGGCGGATTGCGCCGCACAGTTGGCGCTCCTGGTACCCGCTGAATCCCTGCCCTTCGACCTGCTTTTTGCTTTCTGCGCCCCCGATTATCCGGGGATTGAACACCTGCCGGCCCTGTTGGCCGAGGCCGTCCCCCATGTGCATTTGCTCGGGTGCGGCGGTCGGGGCCTGATCGCCACCGGTCGCGAGATCGAATTTTCGCCAGCGCTGGCATTGGTGGGGGCGCGTCTGCCCGGCGTCACCATCCGGCCATTCCACCTGACCGCCGGGGCGCTTTCCGACGCCGGGCCGTCGCCATCGGAATGGGAGCGGTTGCTGGGAGTTCCCCGGCAGGGCCCGCATGGGCCGGAACAGCACCATTTTGTGGTTCTGGCCGATCCCTTCACCTTTCCCGCCGAGGACCTCATTGCCGGGCTCGATTTCGCCTACGCGGGTGCGCGGGTGGCGGGGGGGCTTGCCAGCGGCGCCGACGCGCCGGGGGGCAGCATGCTGTTTCTCGACGGCACCACCCTGCGCGAAGGGGCGGTGGGTGTGGCGCTGGAAGGCGCGCTGGAAATGGAAACCGTAGTGGCCCAGGGAGTGCGCCCGGTAGGCCCCAGCTTCATGGTCACCCGTGCCGAGGCGCACCTTCTGCAGGAACTTGATGGAGAGCCGTCCCTTGCAGTACTGGGCCGGATGTTCGGTGAACTGGACGAAGAGGAACAGGAACTCGCCCGCCACGCCCTGTTTCTGGGGGTGGCGCAGAATGCTGGCATTGACGCTCCGGAGCACGGCGAATACCTGATTCGCAACATGCTTGGGGTGACCCAGGATGAATCCGCCCTGGTGGTGGGGGAGCGCCTGCGGGCCGGACAACTGGTGCGCTTCCATGTGCGCGATGCGGAAAGCAGCTCCGGGGATCTGGTGCAGATGCTCGGCGCTTACCGTAGTCGGCGGGAAGAAGGCCCGGCGGCGGCCGGGGCCTTGCTGTTCTCGTGTTTGGGGCGCGGGTTGGGCCTGTATGGGGAAAGCGGCCACGACAGCCGGGTGTTCGGCAGCGTGGTCGGCCCGGTGCCTCTGGGGGGCTTTTTCTGCAACGGCGAGATCGGACCGGTAGGGGATGCCACCTACCTGCACGGCTACACCTCCGTCTTCGCCGTCTTTCACCCCCCGCTGGACTGACCCGATTTTCTTCCGGCGGAAACGGCTACACTGACGCCATGGAACACGCAGACGACCGGGGTTTTTACCGCATCATCGGGGCCGCGCCCCACGCCTCCGACGACGCGGTGCGCCGCCTGTACAAAAAGCGTCGCTGTGAACTGGCCGCCCGCAGCGGGCACCTGGGGACCGACTTGCAGACCCGGGCCCTCGAAGAGGCGTGGCAGGTGCTGTCCGATCCGGAGGCTCGGGCGGCGTACGACCGGCTGGCGCTGTACCGCGCCACTGGTGGAGATGCGGGACCGGAGGCGGCAGGGGAGGCGCTGGCTTGCAGCCGCTGCCGACAGGTGACCGCGCAACCGCGTTATCTGGCCTTCACCCAGGTGGTGAGCGGGTTGACCCGGGTGGCGCGTTCGCGGCTGCACGGCATCTATTGCCCGCGCTGTGGGCGGGATGTGGCGGTAGGTGCCAGCCTGTTGACGTGGGCGCTGGGGTGGTGGGGGTTTCCCGATGGCCCCGTGGCGGCGGCGCGGGCGATTCTGGGCAACGTGCGCGGCGGCGAGTTTCATCGTGAAGACAACGCACGGCTCCTGACCTGGCAGGCACTGGCCTTTGCTCGCTCCGGGCGGCGGGAGGTGGCGCGTGCGGTGGCGCACCAGGCGGTGACCATGGATCCCGGTGGCCCCCATGTGGCCGCTCTCCAGCCCCTGCTGGCGGGGGAAGAGGGGGTTCCCCTGCTGCGCAACCAGTGGGGGGTGATGCGTTCTGCCGCTGTGGCGCAACTATTCCCCCTGGTATTTGTGTTGATGGGGCTGATCTACCTTATCATCGGCCTGCGGCACGGGCGCTGAGGCACCCTGTCGGCTGCCGGATCGGCCATGACCACCTCACCGAGGCCGGGTACACCGCGCGTAAGGCGCACCCTGGCTCCCGCACTTCTGCCTGAAGGGATTTTTTGAAATGACCGACCACATCTACAAGCACATCGAGATTACCGGCACCTCCCCCGACAGCATCGAGGCGGCAGTGGGGGCGGCGGTGGCCCGCGCCCATCGGTCCGTGCGCCACATGCGCTGGTTCGAGGTGCTGGACACCCGCGGCCACATCCAGGACGGACGGGTGGCTCAGTGGCAGGTGACGATCAAAATCGGGTTCACGCTGGAGGAGTGAGGAGGGGCCGCCTTCCGGCGGTATTCGCGACGGGCGGCGGCGTTTTCGAGCAGATCACAAAATTGAATCGGGTACGTCCTGAAACGAGCCGCAGCGGGACACCGCAGGACACCGCAGTTTCCCGCAGTTTGTGACCGACTCAGTGCAGGCGGCGCAGGTTCAAGGTCCCGGCGCGGACAATCTGGAAAAAGCCCCCGCTGCTACCATTTCAAATCCTGGGCCATGAAAAATTCCCACAGGATTTCCTGGGCTGCCTCGTCGATCTCCGAGAAGGAGATGCCGACGCCGTCGGACAACACATAGACCACCTGCCCTTTGGCGGACACAGTGGTGCCCTCGCGGGGTGCGGTCAGGGAGATGTCCACCACAACACTCTCCCCTTCCTCCGGGGGAGTGCTGCATACCGCATAACACCCTCCCAACCCAACCTGGCGGGTGTGCGCGCTGATAGTGCGTCCGCCCCCCTGGATGGTCACAGGCAGGGCCATGCTGTGGCGCTCGAAACGACGGGTAAATTCGGTCACGGTATGCTGCACTCCCGGATGTGGCGGTTGAACTTGCGGCCAATCCCCCAGACTTCTCACTAGCCCCCCCCCCAACGACGGCACAGCCCCTCATCGCTGGAGCCGCCGGTAACAGCCTATCATCATCCGTCGGATTGTTCACGGGGGGGCCGAATTTATCCCCGCCCGTGCTTTTGTCCGTGGCTTTTGCCACCCCCGCGCCGCCACCCGCGTCGCCATGTTTTCAGTTCGGAGACGAGGGCCGCGGCCTGTCCGGCAGTCAGGCGGCCTAACCCCTCCACGCCGGTATGGTGGTGGACAAAACGCTCCAGCGCCTCAAAGCTGCCGTCCGCCACCACACCGGAGGCAGCCAACTGCCCCCACATGGACCGCAACTGCCCGACATGGGCCGGGCGGGAGCACGGGGCGGGGGGAGGCGGAACCTCGGCCCGCAGCGCGCCACAACTGCGCAAAAAGGCCAGCAAGCGAGACAGGGCGCGGGCATCCAGGTGCTCCAGCCGGGCATCGTGTGCGCCACTCAGGTCGTGCAGCAGCGCCCCCCAGGTGGCGTCATCCAGGCCCAGTCGGCGGCGGGCCGCGCCGATGCGCAGGAGGTCGGCCGACCGCTGCTCACGCCAGTTGCCCATACCCGCATCCTCTCCGTGGGAAACCCTTTATCGCTGCGCCGATTGTAACGCTTTGCCGGGATGGCGGCACGTTCGGCCCGTGGTCTGGTGCAGTGGGGCGGTTTCTGTGGGTCATTTTTGATGAGTGTATGGGCAGTCGTTTTCGTCGGGAGAGTCTCCCCGGGCCTTTTCCGACCGAACTTGACCAGGGACCGGGGGCGTGAAAGGATGAACCCGGTAATCCCCTCGAACCGCTCGGGGAGCGGGGGGCCTTCACACCACAGGCAAAATGCCAGGTTGCCGGGCCGGTCCCGGGACAACCGGTTGAATAGATAGGAGCAGTGGGGGAGTATGCGCAAGATCCAGTCCCGCCTTGCCACTGCGGAACGTTTGCTGGAGGCGGGCCGAACCGTCGAGGCCGAAGCAATATACGAGCAGATACTGGGGCACCGTCCGCGTTGTACCGATGCCCTCTACCGCCTGGCGTTGCTGCGCCACGCGGCGGGCCGACTGGAGGATGCGGTGGCGTTGCTGCAACGGGCGGCCACCGAGAAGCCGGAGCAACTGAACTACCTGCACACACTGGCGCGCCTGCACACCGAGGCCGGGCGCCCGGCGGATGCGGTGACCTGCTACCGCCGCGCCGCCCATGTGCGACCGCAACAGGTGATCACCCACCGCATGCTGGGGGAAGCCCTGCGCCGGATGGGCCGATTCGACGAGGCGGTGGAAAGCTACCGCACCGCGCTGGTGATGACCCCCTACGACCCGGACCTGTTGATCGGCCTGGGCCTGTCCATGGCCGATCAGGGTCGGTTGGAGGAGGCCATGTCGATCCTCACCCAGGCAGTGGAGGCGGATACGGAATACGCTCTGCCCCATGCGGCCCTGGGCCGGGTGCTGGCCATGCAGGGCCGCAATGGTGACGCGCTGGATCGGCTGGACCGGGCCGTGGACCTTGACCCCGGCGACGTGGCGCTGCGACGGGAGCGGGACGCGTTGCGAGCCCGGATGGAACACGTGGCCCACGGGAAATCCACAGGGGCGTAGCGGCCCCCTCGGCGTCGTCCGGAAAAATTTTCCGGTAACGTCTCCCCGGCACCCGTATCTGCGCACGACCTCGCCCCGCCGTTCCGGGAGCTCATTCTCCCGGCACGGCGGAGCGTTGCTTTTCTCCCATCGTTTTCAATTTTCCGCACATATTTCACGCGCCCATAAAGCCTTCCCTGCTCGCGCCGATAAGAGGGAGGGATTTGTCTTTCCCGTTTCCGGTGCCGGGCCTGTCCACCGACACCTCCGGGACACCAGTGGAGGGCCGTATGGGGCGCGTATTTTTCAAACGGGAATTCGACCGCACACCGGTAGAACTGTGGGTGGTGGTCACCACCCGAGACGGTCACCGCATCGACGGCATGACCGGTGATATCGGCATGGGGGGGTGCTGTCTTTCCAGCGTTAATCCACCCGCTCTGGGTGCCCGATGCCGCGTGCAGATGCGCTTTGGTGAGGGGGAACACGCCGTGGACATCGAAACTCCGGGCACCGTGGTGTGGGTGCGGGACGCTCTGGTGGGGATCGCCTTCGAGAACATGGACGAAGCAAACCGGCGGCGCATGCACGATCTGTTTCTGTACAACCCCGAAGGCACCGAGTAGCCGGGCGCAGGAAACCGGCGGAGGTTTAGCGATGAGCAATTCGGAACGCAGACAATTCGGGCGCATGGCGGTGGAAATGGCCGTGGTTGCCACCGCCGCCGACGGCAAAACCTACGCGGGCCCGGTGCGGGACCTGAGCCTGGACGGCCTGTTCATCTGCTGCAAGGTGGACGGTGCGGCACAGGGCATGGAATGCCACATGCTCATGACCAACAACGGCGGCCCCCGCCCACTGGTGATCCAGTCCCGCGGCCTGATCCGCCGGGTGACGCCGGGGGGCATCGGTATCTCCTTCACCGCCATCGGCGCCGAGGAACTGAAGAGAATCTACCATCTGCTGATGGAATACTCTCTCATCGAGGGCTGAGATCAAAAACCACAATTAAAGGCTTGATTCAAGCCTCCTGTCTCGTGTGTCAAACCTATGATGGTGGCGTTGTGCATCGGGATCTAAACGGTCCGGTTGCGCAGAGGGCTATCCGGGAATATAGTCATGGGAGGCGTGTGGATGATTTTTGTCATTCACACGGGGGGAGGGTTGTACATCACAACCTTATCAAGGTGGGTTTTCACCGTCCGCTCCGGATGGGGAAATAAGGGGGTATTTTATGTTCACGTCACTGGACGGTCACCAGATGAGTGGTGACCGGAGCACGTTTGGGGCTGGCACGGGGTCGGATGCGGAATTTGGCCCGGAGGTTGGTCTGGAATTTGGGCCCATGCTGCGCATGCTGCGCACCGACAAGGGCTATCGGCTGCGGGAATTCGCCCGCGAGGTAGGCATCAGCCCCGCCTATCTGTCACAGATCGAACGGGGGGAGGCCCGGCCTCCGCGAGAGGAACGGGTACGCACCATCGCCCTGGCCCTGGGGCAGGATCCGGAACTTCTGATGGCCCATTCGGGGCGCGTCTCGGCGTTGCTCTGTCAGGCCATCCGCAACTCCCCCGAAGATGTCACCCGGCTGATTCACCTGACCATGTCCATGGATCAGGATCAGGTGGCGGCCTTGGTGGAAATCGCCAGGAAACTGGTGAAATCCCGCTCCTGAACGGAACACGGGGCGACCGGCGGCGGGTGGGATGCCACCGCCGTTGGTCTCCCGGTGCGGCCCGCTTCTCAAAAACGCAGTGCGGCGCTCAGTAACATGCCGCCACGGGCTGGAACGACGCCTGCGCTCAGCCGGGGGGTGGCGTCTGTCCGCGCCTGCGCCGTGCGTTCCATACCGACGGGGGCAAAGCGGGCGGCATACAGATACCAGGCATTCCAGGCCAGAAAATTGTCCCGCAGGATGCGCGCCTCGTGGATGTCGCTGTCGTTCAGCACCAGCAGGTTATAGCTGCCGAGGGCCAGTTCGAACAGGGGCAGTTTCCAGCGCAGGGTCGACGGGGCTGCGGGACCGGAGGCGAAGTGGACGATGGGTGCGGACACCACCAGCACCTCTCCCCAGACCTCGGGGGAGAACACGGCCATGAGGCTCAAACTTCCCAGTACCATTTCTGTCATCACGATGCGGCCGACATCAACCGGTTGGGCCACCGGAACCGGTGGTACCGGGGGCGGGAAAAAGGCTGACGGCGGCGCGACGGGGGAACGCGGTGGTTCTTCCGTGACCACCGGTGCTGGCGTTTCCCGCGGGGCTGGCACCGGCGTGTCTGACGAGGGTGGCACCAGAGGTTCCAGCGAGGCCGGGGCCAGTGTGTCCGAAGGCGGTGGCACCAGGGGTTCCAGCGGGGCCGGGGCCAGTGTGTCCGAAGGCGGTGGCACCAGAGGTTCCAGCGGGGCCGGGGCCAGGGTTGGGGACGGTGGCGGTACCAGCGGCTCCGACGGTACGGGTGTCTGGGCGTGCGCCAGCGGCGCCGCGACGGTAAGCAAAAGGGTGAGCAACAAGGTAGGGCGCATGACGGAGCGGCTCAGGGCGACGGAGTTTCCTGCGACGGGGGCTGGTTTTCCGGCATCGGGACCGTCACCAACGGATGACACTCCCGGCGCCCGGGATTCTCGGGTCGCGGGCATTATGCGCAAAAACCGCACCTCGCGCCACTCCGGAGGGGGTAACCGGGCGATCACCGTGGCTGCCCCGACTTAACGGAGGGTTCCCTGCGCCTTGGAACGTCCGTTTTCGAATCTCAGGTGCAGCCGCTGGCCGCCCACTGCGGGACCGTCGTAAAACCACTCGATCGTGTGCACCGTGGCGCGCACCACCGAGCCATCACCGGCGACCACCGTCCTGCGCTGAACCTGCTCGCTGGTTCGTTGGGGCAGACCGCAGGCCGCCGCCACAGTCACCAGCGTCTGCCCGGGCTGAAAAATCTCCGGGTCGCAGGCGGCGGGGGTCGGCGCCCCCTCACCCTGCCACTCCACCACCTGGTTGGTGAAGCGCACCAGGCCCACCGGCAGGTTTGACCCCAGGTCGTAAACCCACTCCTCCACGGTTTCCCCCCGGGTAACGGCGGGGGCGGCGGGATGCCAGCTCTGGCGGAGCCATTCGCTGCGCTGGACAGGGGTCCCACAGTTTGTGATGACTTCGTCCACCCCCTGTCCGATCGTCACTTCTCCCGCAGTGCAGGAGAAGGCGTACACCGGGGGCCCGGTTCCCAGGATTCCCCCACCCAGGACACAAATCTCCGGGACGAAGGTTCCCAAAGCGCAGACGAACGCGGCCACCCGCCGAAAAGGGGTGCTGTGCATGGTATGTCCTCCGGTCAGGCGTGCGCGACGTGGTGTCGGGGCCACACCTGCACATTGCCGCGCCGCACCCGCTCCACGCCCTGGGCGAGGATCAGGGCGCGGGCTTGTTTGACCGGGTAGTAATCGGTGCTGTGCAGCACGCCGCCGGAGATGTGCACCCAGCCGCGCCCGTGGGGTGCGGGGGGTGGCATGGGGGTGATGTCCCGCACCAGAACGTCACCGCTCCGCAACTGGATCGTCGTCTCCATAACCGGGCCCCCTCTCGTTTGGCACGTGGTTCCGGAAATCCCCCCAAGGACAAACGTAGCCGCAGTCACGCAGGAAGGGAAGGGGTGGCGAACGGTCCGGCCCGGTCGGTGTCTGCTGGCTGAACGACACGATGCCGAATCGTCACCGGTTTGACGGCGCTGCGTTACACAATTTGGCCAAAATCCGCCATCCGCATCCAGGCTGCCCTGTACCCTGAACAGGGCGGGAAGAGGATTCCAAGCAGTTACCGGTGGTTATGGAGCAGGAAAAAGGCAAAAAAAAGCTTGTGATTGGCATGTGGTATGCAATAATTCCGCACCAGAGGCGCCCTCGGGCACTCCGAGGGTACATATTTGCAAACCCCAAGCGGGGGAAAATCACATGAAGACTGTCATCGTTCATCTCAATCTGTTCATGGCCGGCATCGCGGCGATCATCTTCAGCTTCTGGTTGATGCTGGTATAGCCGACAGGGCACCCGAACAACAGGCAGCCGACGCCAGCGCGTCGGCAACGACAAAGGCCGCACCCCCCCCCCGGGTCGCGGCCTTTGTCGTTTGTAACCGGGGCCGGTTCTGGATTCCGGACATACCACACGGGGCAGTATGTGGCCCCCCCTTCGCGTTGGGCCGTGCCCGCCGCCTAGCCTGCCGGGGCCCCGGCAGGCTAGGCGGCGGTGCGGGTGATGCCACGCACGGCAGACTGCCAGGTGGCCATGGTGGTGGCCAAGTCATGCTCCGCATGGTGCACCCGACCGTGCAGTTCGGCAACCTGGCGGTGCAACTCGGCGGTGGTGCCGGAGCGCAGGTCGTGCTTCAGGCGCTGGTACTGGGCACGCAACTGCACGAGCCTCTCCACCGACTGATGCACCTGCTCCCGGGCTGCCCCCAGGGTCTGCTGGGCCACTCCGGTCAGGGCGCCGGGGAACCGCCGCAACCGCTCCGCCAGATGTTTTTCCTGCATCTCCAGGCGCTTGGCGGTGATTTTTTCCGGGTCGACACGCCGCAGAGAGTGGGCCAGGCTCAGCCGCGAGCAGCTCCAGATCAACCACTTGGTGGGATCCCACTGCCAGGGGCGGATGCCATTGCGATAGTCCGAGGGAAATTCGTGATGATAGTTGTGATAGCCCTCGCCGTAGGTGAGCAGGGCGGTGAACCAGTTGTCGCGGGCACTGTGGCTGTCGGAATACGGCTGGGAGCCCGCGATGTGGCTAAGGCTGTTGATCAGGAACGTGGCGTGGTGGTTGACCACAATGCGCAGGGTGGTGGCCACGAACAGTCCGCCCCACAAATCGCCCCACAGGGCGCACAGGGCAATGGGCAGCAGAAAACTGGTGCCGATGGCGATCCACACATAGTAGCGGTGCTGCAGGCGGATCCAGCGATCGGCGTAAAGGTCTGGCACTTCTTCGGGATTGACCGGCTCGCGGCGGTTGAACACCAGCCACAGCATGTGGGCCCACCAGAAACCCTGCCCGATGTTATAGGGGTCCCGCTCGGTGTCTACAAAGCGGTGGTGACGGCGGTGGTCGCGGCACCACTCCAGGACCGACCCCTCCCAGGCGGCGCCGCCCCCCAGCAGGAACAGCATGCGCAGCGGGCCGGAGGCCTCGTAGGCACGGTGCGAGAACAGGCGGTGGTAGCCGCCGGTGATGCCCATGGCGGTGGCCGCCCAGGTGAGGAAAAACAGGGCCAGCGTGGCGCGGTTGAATTGCCCGCTGGCAACCCACCAGACGGTACCGGAAATGGCCACCGGAGGTGTGATGAACAGGAACAGCGTAGTGGGCCAGTTCACCCGGCGGGACGGGCGGGCGGAGGTGGATCCGGTAGTCATGCGCGCGAAAAAGCTCCGTGTGGTCTGGCGGGCTTCAAAATGCCCCTCCGGGTACACGTCCGGGCGGGTGCCCCCTGATTATATCTGACACAGTGTGTATCGGCCAGAGAACCTCATGCGTTGGAAAGGTGGGGCCGGAGCCCCATTCACCGGAGCGCCGTCCTGCCGCTCCAGGGGCTTTTGGTCAATGGCGTGCCGGGTATGCCGAAGCCCAATCGAGAGTCCCCCCTTGAGGACACTCCATCATGTTCGTTATCGACGCGGAGCGGGTGTAAGATGAAACGGCGCGGCGCCGCGGCCGCAACCCGGTTCTCCGGTTTTGTCCCCGAAGGTGGGGCGCAACGGCATAGGGAGGTAGACAGAGTGGATCTTCCCCACGGGGGGCGTGACAACGTGCCGCTGGAGCAGGGCATGAACGCAACCGGAGACGGTCTGCGTCCGGTCGGGGAGGGGGGGTGGTTCTCACCCGACGCCCTGCCGGTTCTGGTGGCCTACCTGGATTCCGGTCTGGTCTACCGGTACTGTAATGCCCGCTACACCGAATGGTTCGGCTTCGATCCCGCCGTGCGGGGGCTTACCGTGCAGGAACTGGTGGGAGCCTCCGGCTTTTCCCAGGTGCGTCACCATTTCGAGTCTGCACTGGGCGGGCGGGAGGTGGTCTACGAAACCACCCTACCGGTGGGTGATGCGGTACGCCACCTGCGGGTGTTCCTGGTGCCGGACCGGGGCGGCGCAGGCCGGGTGCGCGGGCTGTTCGCCTCGGTGCTTGATATCTCCGTCGGCCACGCGGCGGAGCGTTCCCTGCGCGACACCGCCCGGCGGCTGGCCCTGCATGTGCGCCACACCCCCCTGGCGGTGATCGAGTGGACCCCGGATTTTTGCGTCGCGGAATGGAACCGGGCCGCCGAGGTGATTTTTGGCTTCAGCCGCGAAGAGGCCATCGGTCGCCACGCTGCCGACCTGATCGTGACCGGGGACGGGCGCCAGGATATGGACCTCACCTTCGAGGCCCTGCTCACACGGCAGGGCGGGACCTACGGCGAACTGTCCAACGTCACCAAGGACGGTCGCAGCATCCTGTGCGAATGGCACAACACACCCCTGATGGACGAGCGTGGCGAAGTAGTGGGTGTGGCGTCCACGGTGCAGGACATCACCGATCGCCGCCACACAGAACACATGCTGGAGCAGTCCCGCGACCTGCTGCAACTGGTGCTGAACGCCATCCCGGTGCGGGTGTTCTGGAAGGACACGAACCTGGTCTATATGGGATGCAACCGGCGCTTTGTCGAGGACGCCGGGCTGTCCGGCCCGGAACAGATCGTCGGTCGTGACGATTTCCAGATGCCCTGGGGAGAGCAGGCGGAACAGTATCGCGCCGACGACCGCCAGGTGATGGAATCCGGCGTCCCCAAGCTCAATTACTTGGAAACCCTGATCGCCCCCGACGGCCGCACCATGTGGCTGCGCACCAGCAAGGTGCCCCTGCGCGGCGCGGACGGCACGGTGGTCGGGGTGATGGGGTGTTACGAGGACATCACCGAAGCCCGTCGGACCGAACGCCTCATCCAGGAGAGCGAGGAACGCTTCCGCCTTTTGGCCGAGCACATCGAGCAGGTGTTCTGGTTTGTACAGGCGGGGGACCCGGTGCGTGTCCTGTACCTCAGCCCCGCCTTCGCCCGCCTGTTTGGCGTGCCGGTGGAGCAGGTTTACCAATCCCCCCAGCGCTGGCTGGAACTGGTGCACCCCGAGGACCGACCGCGGCTTTCCGAGGCCTTCCGCGCCTTGGTGGTCGGCACCGCCAGCCGCTATGAACTGGACTACCGGGTGATCCGCCCCGACGGCACCCTGCACTGGCTTCGCGACCGGGGCACGGCCCTGCCGCCGGACGCGGGCGGCGTGCGGCGGGTGAGCGGCATCATCGAGGACATCACCGCCCGGCACCAGATGGAAGAGGCCCTGAAGGCCAGCGAGGCGCGCTACCGCCACCTGATCGAATCCGCCGCCACCGCCATGCTGGAGCAGGATTTGTCCGGGGTACTGGCCGAACTGGAACACCTGCGCACCACCGGGGTGGCGGATGCAGTCGATCTGGCCCAACTGCTGGACCGGCAACCGGAACTGGCCAGGAACATCATCAACCGGATGCGGGTGGTGAACGCCAACCCGGCCGCTGTCCGGCTGTTCGAGGCTGACAGCCGCGAACAATTGCTGGAATCCTTTGGCAGTTGTTACCTGGCCGACTCCGAGGCGGGGTGCCGGGCCGCCCTGCTGGCCATGTTTCGGGGCGATTCCCGTTTCGATGCCGAAGTCGTTTACCGCTCCCTGGCGGGCAAACCCATCCGGGCGCTGGTGTCGTTCGCGGTTCCTGGCACGACCGAGGATTTTGCCCGTGTCACCGTGACCCTCACCGACCTCACGGAGTTGCGCCTGGCCGAAGAGATGGTGCGCAGCAAGGACCGCCTGATGCGTTCCGTGGTGGAGGGCGCCGAAATGGTGTTGTTCGCCCTGGCCCCGGACGGCACCATCACCCTTTCGGAGGGCAGCGGCCTGCGGCGGGTGGGTTTGCGGTCCGGCGAGTCGGTGGGGCGGTCGATTTTTGATCTGTATGGTGACCATCCGGACACGGTTGCCAACGTCCGTCAGGCGTTGAAAGGAACGCCGGGGCACTACACATCCCGGGTGGGGGACGCGGTGTTCGAGGTGCAACTCACCCCCCAGTTCGATGACCACAATCGCCTGACCGGTGTGGTGGGGGTGGCGGTGGAGGTGTCCCGCGCCCTGAAGGCCGAGGAGGAGGCCCGCCAGGCGTTGGCGGAGGTGGAACGCCTCCGGGAGCGGTTGGCGGCGGAGAACGTGTATCTGCAAGAGGAACTGCGCACCGAACACCACTTTGACGAAATGGTGGGGCACAGCGCGGCGCTGGGGGAGATTCTGGCGCGGGTGGAGCAGGTGGCCCCCACTACCGCTGCGGTGCTGATTCAGGGCGAGAGCGGTACCGGCAAGGAACTCGTGGCGCGGGCCATTCACCAACTCAGCCCGCGCCGTGACCGGGCGCTGGTCAAAATCAACTGTGGTGCGATTCCGGAGAACCTGGCGGAGAGTGAACTGTTCGGCCACGAGGCCGGGGCCTTTACCAGTGCGGAACGGCAGCGCCTGGGGCGGTTCGAAGTGGCGGACGGCGGCACGCTGTTCCTGGACGAGGTGGGGGAACTCCCCCTGGACGCCCAGGTCAAGCTGCTGCGAGTGTTGCAGGAAGGGGAGTTCGAGCGCGTGGGCGGCACCCGGACCATCACCGCAGACGTGCGCATCATCGCCGCCACCAACCGGGACTTGCAGCAAATGGTAGCATCGGGTCGCTTCCGTGCGGACCTGTATTACCGGCTCAATGTGTTTCCATTGCTGGTGCCCTCGCTGCGCCAGCGTCCCGAAGATATTCCGGCCCTGGTGCAGCACTTTCTGGAGCGCTTCGCGGAGCGTCATGCCCGGCGCGTGGAGGGAATTTCCACCCGTTCCATGGAACGCATGATGAGCTACCCGTGGCCGGGCAACATCCGTGAACTGCAAAACGTCATTGAACGCGCCGTGATCGTTGCCCGGCGACCGGTGATCGATATCGATCCGGGACTGCTTGGCGGTGCGCCTGGCGCGGACGGAGGGGCCGGGCGTACCCTGGTCGAGGTGGAACGCCAGCACATTGTTCGCATCCTCGAGGAGACCGGCTGGAAGATATCGGGAGAGCGGGGCGCTGCGGCGATTCTCGGTATGAACCCCAATACCCTGCGTTCCCGCATGGAGAAACTCGGCGTCCGTCGAGGCGGGACGCCCTCCGGCGATTCACGGCGATAACCGGCAGGGGAGTCCCCCTTCCGATGCAATTCCCCATATCCGCCCCGCAACGCTGCCCCCTAAATGGTGCACGTGGAACACGGTATTTCACGCGTTTCACGATATTTCGTAAAAACGCCCCCCATTTATCGCACGGAGACGGCTTCCTGGTTATCGATGTATCACATTGTTTTTAATGTGATTTTAAAAAAATATCGGGACATTCCTCTGTCTGGCATGCAACGTGCTGTGTACATGGGCTGAAACCGGCGCACACCAAGCGTCGTCAGAGAATACCAAAGGGGGTTACACCATATGATCAAGTGGGAGTCCATGAGCAACACGATGACCAACACCCGGAGCGCCAGCACCGCTTTCACCAGCGCCACCTCGGCCGCGCCCCAAACCGCCACCGATGGCGCCGATTTTGGCGCCACGCTGCGTTCACTGCGGCTGGCCAAAGGGGTGGGACTGCGCCAGTTGGCCCGCCGCATCGGCATCAGCCCCACCTATCTGTCCCAGGTGGAACGGGGCGACACCGCGCCGCCGGTGGAAGAGCGCGTTCTGGCCATGGCCCAGGAACTGGGAGGAGATCCCGACGAACTGCTGGCTCTGGCCGGACGTATCCCGACTGCGGTGCGCGCCGCCATGTCCCGGCATCCGGGTGAAATGACCGCGCTGATCGTCGCTGCGGGACAACTTTCCCAGGAGGGGTTGTCGGAACTGATCCGCGCCGCCGAGTCGATATCCAAATCCGCTGGGGGGCGTCACTAGGCCCCTGAGCGGGAAGCCGGGAAACCGGGGAGTGCGGGGGAGGCCGGCAACGGCTCCCCCGCCTTCCCCAGCCCGTTTCGCCGCCTGCCGCACGGGGGTGTGCAGACGGTTTGCAGCCAACCCCGGCCACTCATACCGCGGTGGCGTCGCCTGCGATAGCGACGCCACCATTTTTTTGTCTTCCCCAGCCCCGCAACCGCCCGGGACGGAATCCTCGCCGATACAGCCCCGGAAACTGGCATCAACTCGCCACCAATGCCGGAAGCAAACCGCGGCGCAGGGCCATCTTCCCTGCCCGCCCCGGCAACGCCTTGCCCCCGGTCTGCGGACAACTGTTTAATGGCTATACACACCGACGCGCTATCGGGAATAAATCCGGGTGTTTTACAGAAATTTAACCGCTCACCCCAACGAAATTTTTGGGGTGTATCGGAAGTTTGTTTTATCGTTAACGCACATAAAAAACTACGCTATCCAGCATGGTCCTTATGACATGTTTTTCAGGAATAATGTATGACATATATCAAAATGGTTTGACAATTTTTGATGGCTTTCCTATTCTCGCAAAAAGGCGCAGAAAGTCTGCCATTTTTTACGGCAAACTTGACGAGCCTTGGCTCGGGGGAGAGGTCTGTTGTTGGCGGTTCCCGGCACGCCCGTCAGTTTCTGATGCGGGACCCGGGGCAGCCTCCTTTCCCCCCCGGAGATTGAGTGGAAGTCTGGTGCTTGCCACGGGGGCTGGCCTCTGCGGGGGGGGCTGTGCGGCACGCACCACGCACGGGGGGGATTCCCCTGAATAAATGATTTGGAAACAGATTCGGGATGCCCTTCGAGGGTGCCTGTCGGTGCGTGTATTGGCGGTGTGTGCGACCCGGGCGGGGCTTGTCCTGTGCCGGTCGTTCCCGGGAAGTGGGGGAGCGGGGTTGCCATTCATTTTTCTGGCGGGAGTTACATGGATCACCACACAGCTACGGAGTCATATAAATTGACAGCCACCACCCCACCTCGAGGGACTGGTCCGGTTGAGGGTGGCTGGCGTCCGCAAAGACGCCTGCCTGCACCGGAATTCGGAATGCGGGTGCGCGCCCTGAGGGTCAGCAAAGGATTCGGCTTGCGGGAGTTTGCGCGCCAGGTGGATATCAGCCCTACCTATTTGTCCCAGGTGGAGCGGGGTGAAGTTCCTCCGCCCGCCGAGCCCCGGGTGGTCACCATCGCACAGGCGCTGGATCAGGATCCGGCGGAGCTCCTGGCGTTGGCCGGTCGCATCCCCCAGGACATCCGTGCCGCGCTTATGCGTCACCCCGCCGAGATGACTGCCCTGATTGCCGCTGGCGCCCGCCTCACCCGCGAACAACTACTGGAACTGGTACTCCTGGCCCAGAAATTTCCCGGTGGAAAAAAGTCCCCCTTGAAGTAGCCCGTGGCGGGCCGTTCCCGCCACACCCTTCTTCCCCCTTTCCCCCATTCGACGGCCCCTGCCTCGAGGTTTGCCTGGGCCACCGGTAGACCGGGGGAGATCTCACGAAAAGCATGGTGTTGGGGGAGATTCAGCCAACGGCCGTGTGGGTATCCCCTTCCTCCGATCAATGCGGATTTGCCACACGATTTACGCGCAGGCGCCCGCAAGGCCCGGCAAGGATAAGCCCAATTCTGGCCCTTCCAGAGGGTAAATATGCGGTTTTTGCCCCCGCCCCCACCGCATCGGGGAAGGCCCAGACAAGGGCGCAGAACCGGCGCTCAGCCCCTTCTTCTCCCCAGTGGGGTGGAAGGGCGGGGTTGTGCGCACGGTACGTGATATCGAAGAACAACCCACGCCACTTATCTGGACCGGCGGGGCCGTACGCCTTCCGAAAGCCGTCGATTGGTTAAGCGGGTTGCGCTTCGACTGGCGCAGCGCGAACGATTTTTTTATTTTTCGGGATGGAGGATGGCGCGGCCTGTTTCGCGATGAACGCGGGCCTGCCGTGGATTTTACGCGAATACCGCAGCGTGCCGCCCCCGCTCACGCCCCCTAGTGGCCGGTGTGGACGGGTGCGGCGGGGCCCTTGTAGTTGGCGATGGCCTCCTCCACCAACCGGATCAATTCCGGATCGGCACTTTTTTTGGCCAGTTTGAGGGCGGTGACGCCACCGCGCGCAGCGTTGTTCGGATTGGCGCCCGCCGCCACCAGAATGCGTGCCGATTCGGTGTGGCCGAATTTGATGCACTCCATCAACACCGTGCTGTGATGGTGATCGGCGGTGTTGACGTCGGCCCCCAGGGCGATCAGGGTGCGCACCGCCTCGTGCCGGTCGTGCAGGGCGGCCTGCATCAGGGCGGTTCCGGCCCGCCAGTGACGGGCTTCCAGGTTGGCCCCGGCGTGCACCATCTGTTCCAGCACCTGGGTATGGCCGGCCATGGCCGCTTCCATCAGCGGCGTGCCCCCCATGGTGCCCACGACCGCCGCGTTGGCCCCGGCCGCGATCAGCAGCGCGACCACCTCGGTGTAGCCCTCGGAGGCGGCGACCCACAAGGGAGTGCGGCGGTTGTCCGGTTGAGTTTCCAGGGGCGGATGGTCGGCCAGCAGGGTGCGCACGGTGTCCACGTCGCCCTGCGCGGCGGCCTCCCACAGCAGCACCCCCGGCTCCATGGTGGGGGCGGGAGCCGCCGGGTTGCCATTGGCCGGGGGCGTGCCCCGCCGGGTGTCCGCCGGTTCTGCCGCCAGCGTGGCGGAGGCCATGCAGGCCACAAGCGCCACCGCCACCACTGCCCCGAAACCCAGCGAAGCAATCCGCCGCATGGTCAGAACTCCCTTTCAGATGTGATCTGCCAACCTCCACGAAATCCGGCACAACATACCGGAATCAAAGGGGGAAAATATATGCGGAGGCAACTTGTGCCTTTTGTCATGGCCTAATGGCGCGGGTGGTGCCAGCGTGGGTACGGTGGCGACGGAGGCCGGGCACCGGATGGACCAGAAGCTGCGCGGTTGGCCGAAGTGGGGGACAATTAGGAGGCGTCGAAGGGGGGCTTCCGTGGCCGTGGGGAAAAAGGGGGACCGGGATGATTCAGATCGCCGCCGACTACTTTACCGACCCTGTCTGCTCCTGGTCGTGGGCCAACGAGCCGGTGTTGCGACGCCTGCTGTGTGCTTACGGTCACGATATGGTGATTCACCACCGCATGGGCGGGTTGCTGGGATCTCGCGACGCCGCCTTCGTCGATGCGCAAAATGCCCTTTCCGGCCCCGACCCGGTTCAATACCGGGAGCACCAGGATGAGGTGTGCCGGGGGGCGCAGGTGCCTTTCGATGCCCGCGTGTGGGATCGCCACGCACCTCTTTCCAGCTACCCTGCTTGCATTGCCGTCAAGGCTGCCGGATTGCAGGGGGCGGGGTTCGAGGCAGCCTACCTGCGCCGCGTGCGCGAGGCCTTTTTTACCGAGTGCCGCCCGGTGGACAGCCGCGATGCCCTGCTGGCCCTGGCACGAGAGGTGACGGGGTTGGACCTGGAGCGCTTTGCCGTGGAGGTGGACGGCCCCCTGGCCCGGGAGAATTTCGCCGCCGATCTGGTGGCCACCCGCACCCCGGTGCCGGGTGCCCGCGACGTCAAGACGGAGCCGGATGGCGCACGCCGCTATGGCTTTCCCACCATGGTGTTGATGAACGGGGTGGGGGACGCTCGGGTGCTGGACGCCGATCATTGTTTTGACGATTATCGGCAGTCCATACAGGAGCTTGCCCCCGATCTGGTTGCCACCCAGCCTCCGACACCGCTGGAGTTTCTGGGGCGCTTCGGGCGAGTGACCACCCGCGAGGTGGCGGACTGCTGCGGCCTGGATTTCGACGCCGCGCGGCGGCAACTGGAACAACTGGAGAAAGACGGTCGGGTACTGGGTCGCCCGGTGGCGGAACACCACATGTGGCGGGCGCTGCCGTAAAGCGGCGCAGGCAGGGGAAACGCCTGCGCCGCATTCCGGTCGTGGTAGCCCACGGGGAGGTTAGCGGTCGCGCTGTACCGTGACCATCGCCCCGGGACCGAGCCAACGATGCCCTTCCCCAAGGCCCGACGTGGCCAGTCCGTCGTCCGCCGTGACCACTCCGGCATGGAGGGTCACCTGATCCCTCAGGTCGTCACGTGCGGCGTCGTACCCGGTTCCCATCAGGGCCGGGACGGTGGCGGCAGTTTCCGTGTTGGCTTCGGTTCCGGCGTCATAAACGGAAAGCGGAAAGGTCCGCGATTCGCCCGCAGCCATGTCTCCCACCAGAGCGTCCTTCAACCCGGCAAAGCCGTCGTTGGTGGCCCCCAGCATGGCTGCCACGCTGATGCGCATGTCGGGACGCCGGGGGGCGCCCACGGTGACCGTCCTGGCGTTCCCAGGCAGGGTCAGCCCGGCGCCGCTGGCGGCGTCGGCCACGGCGGTGTCCGCAGCGGCCTCGTTCACGAAACCGGAGGGATCTCCCCCTTCGGCCAGCAGTTCCAGCCCATCGCTGGCGGCGGCCCCGATTTGCCACGGGGTGTAGCCGGGGGTGTGCAACACCACGGCGGCAGGCGCCAGGGGCTGGCCGTGGGTCGCGTTGGTATAAGTAACGGTGTACAGGGCGGGCGCCACCTTGGCGGCATCCTGGCAACCACCGGCCAGCAGTGCGGCGGAGAGCGCGCCCGCCACGGCGAGGCCTCGAATGACAATGGTGTGATTCATCACGGGCTCCTTAGTTGACGGTCAATTCGACACGCGCCACCGGGTTCTGCCAGCGGTGCACGGTGCTGTCCAGATCGCTGGCGCCGCCCGTGGCGTTGGTGTCGCCCAGAGTGCCCCGATGCACATGCACCGTGGCCGTGGCGTCCGCCCCGGCCACCCCGGTGCCGCCGGTGCCGCCCAGCATGGTGGGGTCCGCCGGAATGCCGGGCAGCCCCGCCGAGCATCCGGTGCTGAACAGTTCATCGTTGGCCTCGGTGCCCGCGTCGTACAGATTGAGATCGAAGGTGTAGGTTCCCGGCGCGGAGGGGATGGTCGCGCTGTCCAGCCCCACAAAGCCGTCGTTGGTGGGCAGCCCCATGGCCACCACGCTCAGCCGGGTGTTCGCGGATGCCGTGGTGAGCATGGCGGTGGTGCTGGCGCCGGGCGCCAGCAGGCCCGCCGCCGGATTGGCGACCAGGTCGGCGGCGGCGCCGGCCAGGGTGGTGGAGAGCGCCGCAATATCGCCGCATTCGGCCATGATCTGCAAATCTGCCGATGCCGCCATGCCGACGCTGAACAGATCGCTGGTAGCGGGATGGGCGGCGACCAGCAGGGGGGTGAAGTAGATGTTGTGGGACAGGTTGGTTACGGTTACGTCCAGGCTGGCCGCAGCCGCCGGGGCCGTGGCGAGCAGGGCCGCAGCAAGCCCCAGGGTGGCGATGCGATGGTGTTGCATGAAAAAAACTCCTCCGTCGACAGGTTGATGCGTATCGGCGCCGAATCCCGGCCACCGTTTGCGCCTTCATCCTGTCAGCCGCGATTAACGGAGGAATAAACACCATATGACGGTTCTGTAAACATCGCGGCGGGTCACCGTCGGTCGTCCCCTCTTTCCCCGGTTACGGCCGAGGGCCGTTTCCACTACCCTCTTCATCCAGATTTACCCGGTACCAGTCGATGTGGCGGGTGAGGTACATCACTCCCGCCAGCACCACGAACAGGCCGATGCTGCCCATCAGCAGTGCGTAGTCCTCGAGTTGCAGGACCACAAAAAGGAAGCCGTAGAGCAGGAACAGCAGGGAGCCCACCATGCCCGCCATGCGCAGGCTGCCGAGGATGGCGCGGGCGTAGCCGGTGATCATGCCGATCACGGCGGTGGCCGCGATCAGGTAGGAAAGGCCGAAGGAAATCTGTTCCGACAGGGCGATGAGCAGGGTGTAGAACAGCACCACCGCAAACCCCACCAGCAGGTACTGGATGGGGTGCACCCGGCGCCGGTTCATGATTTCCGACACGAAGAAGGCCGTGAACGCGAAGGTGATGAACAGCGCCGCGTACTTGGCTGTGCGTTCGGATTTCTGATAGATGTCCACGGTGCGGTGCAGCTTGACGCCGAAGGCGGAGCCGCTCACCCGGTACTTGCCGCCCGCCCACTCCTGGGGATAGTTGCGGTTCAGGTGCAGGGTACGCCAGGTGGCGGTGAAGTCCTTGTCGGTGATGGTCCGCTCCTGGGGCAGGTAGGCGCCGGAAAAGCCGGGGGAGGGCCACGGCGCGGCCAGTTTTACCTGGGTTATCTTGCCCACCGGGGTGACCTCCAGTCGCTCATTGCCGTTGATGCGCAGGTGAAAGCTGAATGGAATGTCCCCCCGCTCCGGGCCATCCAGGGGAAGGGGAGCGCTGACCCCGGCGTCCATCAGGTCGGTGGTGGGCACGCCGGGGTTCATCGCCGGTTTCCCGTGGGTGGACAGATCGGTCTCGATGGTGTCCCGAATGCCCACCATGTCGCTGACGCCGAGCTGCACCACCGCCTGCTCCCACAAAATGTCCCCGGCGGGGACATCGACGCGGCGACTGCGCGGGTGCGAAAAATGGCCGCTCAGGGACAGGTCGGCGCCGTAGAGCACCGCCTCGTAAATGCCCCGGTAGCGGATTTCGGGGGCGAGGCTGCCTTCGAGGTTCAGGGTATCCGGCAAGAAGTGCAGGTAGGCGAGGCTGTATTGTGGTTCGCCGCCTTTATTTTCCTTGTAGGTGACCTTGTAGGGGACCGAGATGATGGGGCCGGTGATGGTCTGCGCCTGCCCCCACTTGGCGGCGATGTTCCGCACCGCCTCGTCGCGCCGGTCCTCGCGCTCGTGGATAAGACCTTGCACCAGGGCGGCGGGGATGAGCAGGATCAGAATCAGGACGCCGATGATCAGTGCCTTGACGCTGATGGAACTCTTCATCACCGAGACCGTGCCGGGGTTCCCCATCGCGTTTCCTCCTTGAAGCATCGGGCAAATAAAACGGGCTGACGAAAGCCGACGAGCGCCGGGCGGGGGGCAGAAAACCGGAAGGGGAGGCTGAAAAGGGAAGCTGGATGCCGTCAGTCGTCCCCACCGACCGGCCCGCGCAGCCGTTTGACAGTGCCACGCCGCCCCTTTTGCGTCAAGCGTCGCTCGCGGGCAGCGCGGCCCGGCTTGGTCTTTTTGCGCGGCGGGGGGGGCGGGGCGGCGGCGCGTTCGATCAGGGCGCGCAGGCGTTCCAGCGCGTCCTGACGGTTGCGCTCCCGGGTGCGGTGACGGTGGGCGTGGATGAGGATTTCCCCGGCGGCGGTGGCCAGGTGTCCGGCCATTTTCAGCAGGCGTTGCCGCACCGGATCCGGCAGGGAGGGCGAGTGCGCCGCGTCAAAGCGCAGCACCACGGCGGTTTCGACCTTGTTGACGTTTTGGCCGCCGGGCCCCGGGGAGCGGGCGAAGCTGACGCCGATCTCCGTCATGGGGATGACCACCCCGTGGCCAACGCGCAGCACATCGCGGGGTGTGGAGGCAGGGGGGGGCGTTGGGGCCGGGGGCAGGGAGGAATCGGTCACCGGGGCTATGGACCCGTCAGGTTCAGCCGGAAATGGTGGCTGGTGAATTCCATGTGATGGGCCTCGTAAAAGCGGTGGGCGTCCATCCGCTGCACCCCGGAATCCAGATGCAACTGGTCACACCCGGCCTTGCGGGCGATGTCGATCAATCGTTCCAGCAAGTGGCCGCCAAACCCCCGGGAGCGGTACGCAGCATCGGTGACCAGGTCGTCCACATACAAAAACCGGCCCCAGGCCAGGTTTTCCGCAATCCGGTATCCGGCTACCGATACCACCTCGCCCCCGGCTTCTACAAAGGTCATGCGGTAACCCCGCTCCATCTGGCGGCGCACGCGGGAAACGAAAGTGCCCGCCTCCAGATGCGGGCGCAACTGGTACAGAACCGAAAAACAGCGCGCAATGGCGGAGTCCGTTTCGGCGTGGCGAATCATGTGCGGCATGGCAGCGGCTTCAGGACGGTGTTTCGGCCACGCACTCGGCTTCCAGGCGAGTGTGACCAGGGGAGGCACTGGAACCACTGGTGACCCGACACAGGGCGCCACCACGGCGCAGAGACAGTGCCGTGGTCAAAGCGGGGGAGGTCTGTGTGGCGTCGGGCATCGTCGTAACGGGCAATAGTTCCCACCCGCGCACGGTCATGTCGTGGTTGAGTTTTTCCAGCAATGACGCGCTGTCAGCGTCCGCTTCTGGTTCCGTGATGCGGCAGGCGGGCACGGGCGCACCGGTGACCGGGTGGGGCACGCTGGCGGTGCTGCGCACCACGTGAGAGAAGCGGTAGACGCCCATGACCTCGGCCAGTTCACTGCACGCCGCCTGAGCCATGGGGGACACGCGAGGCCCGGAGGGTGACGGTGGGGGAGAGCAGGCGGACATTCCTGCCAGCGCCAACATCGTCACCGCGATGATTCCCGGCAGGGAGGGACCGGGCCGGGTTGTTTCCAGTGTCATGTGCGTCTGCCACTCCACCCGCTGACGGTTGCGGCGCGCCGTCTGGCTCATGCCGGGCGCCGAATGCGTCCCACTATAGCGGATTTGCCCAAGGCGGGCACGCGGGAAGGGAAGGGTGAACACGGCTCGCAGCGCCAGCCGGGGTGGTCACCGGGTCACGGCCATCCACGGGCTTCCACGCCCGGGACACACGGAGGCCTCAGTTCCCCCAATCGGCGCGGCCGGATTCCCGATAAATCCGACCGTGCCCCGGATTTTTCACGGATACCGCAGCGGGCCAGGCCTGCTAGCCGACGCGGGCGCGGGAAACCTCGGGCGCCGGCCGATGCGTGCGGTTGTAAAGGATCACTGGATCGGACGCCTCGCCGCAGGTCAGGCAGCGCCAGCCTTCGAACGTATGGACACCCTGATCCCCCCGCATGTCGAAAAACCGCTGCGGCACCATATGGGCCGCGCAACGCGGGCATTTATTAATGTGTTTCACGCTTCACCCCCCCAGGTTGGTTTCACCCGCTCCCCCCCAAAAAACTCCCGTTAGTTCGATTCAAGCCCATGAAACCGCACCCCGCAATTGGGGAAAACCCTGATGGGGGAAGTGGGGTGGGGGAAGTGGGATGGAGGAAGTTGCCGGAAGGGTCAGGGGGCCGGGGGCGGGGGCGGGGAAAAAATCACCGGGCCGCCGGAGGTGGAGGCACTGCGAATATGCACGTCACGCTGGGGAAAGGGAATCTCGATTCCGTGCAGGCGAAACTTGTCCCAGATGCGCAGATAGATGTCGCTGGTCACATTACCCAGCCCGCCCTCCGGGTCGTTGATCCACACCCGCAGCTCAAGCTCCACGGCGTTGTCGCCAAAGCCGGTGACCAGAACATTGATGGGAGGTTCGGCCAGCGTCCGGGGCGATTCCGTCGCCGCATCCCGCATCAGTTGCATGGCACGCCGCACGTCGGCGGTGTAGGCCACGCCCACCGGAACCCTCAGCCGGACGTCGTTGTTGGAATAGGACCAGTTCTCCACCCGCTCGGTGATGAGGGTCTCGTTGGGGATAAGGTGTTCCTTGCCGTCGCGGGTGAGCACCGAGACGTAGCGCGCCGAAAGATTTTCCACCCAGCCGTAGGTGTCACCCACCACGATCACGTCACCGGGCTTGATGGAGCGGTCCACCAGCAGGATGATGCCGCTGATGAAGTTGGACACCACCTTCTGCAGGCCGAAACCGAGGCCCAGTCCAATGGCGCCGCTGAACACGGTGAGGGCGGTAACGTCGATGCCCACCGCCGTCATCCCCAGCAGGATGGCGAACACCAGCAAACCGAAACGCAGCAGCTTGCCGAACAACACGCGCATGGAAGGGGACAGGTCCGACCAGGCGCCAAGTTGTCGCTCCAGCAGCCGCGACAGCATGTTGGCGCCGCCCACGAACAGGGTCAGCACCCCAAGGCCGGTGAGCACCGACAGCACCGAAATGCGCGAGTGCCCCAGTGTAACCCCCAGGGCATCCAGTGCTGCCACCAGGGGAGAGAGCAGTCCCGCCAGGTGCAGCGCCGCCGTGACCCAGGCGACGCTGGCCAGAAACCGCGCCAAACGCGGGCGCAGCGCCAGGATCGACACCAGACGAATGATCACCCAGGTCAATGCCAGTGTGATGGCGCCGTCGGCGATGCCGGTGGCGGCGCCCTTGGCCCGGGCGGCGCTGGCGTACAGCCAGAACAGGAACAGGGAAACGGTCGGCAGCAGGATGTCCGCCAGTGCGTGCATCAGGGCCGCCACCAGAGGCGGTTCCTGTTCGCGGGAGAGGGCTAGGAAGCGCCGCACCGGCACCCGGGTGACGAGAAACGCCACTATCAGAGACAGCAGCACCCAGCCGCTCTGGCTCAGGACGGCGGGATGCAGCAGATGCAACCGCACCCAGTCCTGCACGATGTGAAACAGTTCGGTCATGCGGTGGGGGATGTCATTTCCGGAAATGGAGAGGTATCCGGGAGGACATGGGGTGCCCTGTCGCTGGCGGTGGGCACCGACTGGTGGAAACCCGATTGCTGGTTACGCCGCATGTACCGCTGCCTCCAAACGCCCTTCGGTCCATTATGGGGGGGAGCATAGCGCGAAGCGGGGCGCGGGGGAAGGGTGTCGGAAAGTGGCGGACGGAGAGGGAGGAAAGCCGGGGGAAGTGGTGGAGGATCGATTTCTGCCCGGGTGCCTACGGGGCCAAAGCAATGCCGACAAAGTGGCGGTCACCGGTGACCACCATCTGGGTCGATTGCAACGACGGGTGAAATTCGGCGCAGGCGCCAAGCGCCAGCAAGGCGATTGCCGCGGCAGCCAGCAGGGCGCGTCGGCGGGGACGTGCAGGAACCGGCTGCGGGCTCCGTGCGGTTGTTTCCCGACGGATAGGCTGCATCATGGATATCTTGTTTCCTTTACTGTTTACGACACTCCTGTCGGCCAATAAATGATCTGATATTAGATATTTATTTTCGCGGGGGGACCGTCCTCCGGTGGGGGCCGCCGCCGCGGTGGGCGAAAGGTTCGTTCGTCGGCAATCGACCGTTGTGGTTGCCCGGTTTTTCGGAGCGTGTTACCTTTCTGCTGTCTGCGGGTGTGCAACAGCGTTCTCACGAACCTGTCCTGTAGGGGAAAGACCGTTTCCCTCCAAGGCTGGGTCTTGTGCGGAATCGGGGGGATATGGCCGAGCGGTCCGCCACCACTGAAAAACACCTGCTGCGGGTACGCGCCCGCCAGCTGCAACTGCTGTTCGACTCCCTTCCATCGGCGCTGGTGGTGTCGTGGCTGAACGCTGTGGTGCTCGCCGCCGTGTTGTGGGGCGAGGCGGACCCCTCCCCCATTTTCATCTGGCTGGGGGTGGTGACTGTCCTCACCTCCGTTCGCCTCCTGTCCCTGCGCCTCCGCCGCCCCGATCTGTCCGAACCCGGCGTTCTGGAGGTGGTGGAGCACCGGTTCAAGCTCTACATGGGGGTGTCGGGGGTGGTCTGGGGCGCCTCCGCGTTCTTCCTGTTCCCCTCCGGGTCGGTACCGCATCAGGCATTTCTGGCCTTCATTCTGGGGGGGATCGGCGCCGGGGCGGTTTCCACCCTTCCTTACTATCTGCGTCCAGTTCAGTTTTTCGTAGTAGCGGCGATTCTGCCCGTCTGCGCCCGGTTGATCGCCCAGGGCACCCCCTTGGGCACCACCATGGGGGGCATGCTCGGGTTGTTTGTGGTGATGTTGCTGGTCAGCTTGCAGCGCCTGTACCTGAACTCCCGCGAGACCACCCGTTTGCAGGTGGAAAACGCCGTGCAATCCGAGGCCCTGGACGCCACCCGGCAGCGGCTGGATCTTCACCTCCGCAACACCCCCCTGGGAGTGATCGAGTGGGACCCCAACGGCAAGGTCATCAACTGGAACCCCGGCGCCCAGAGGATTTTTGGCTATAGCGCCGAGGAAATACTCGGCCACGGGTGGGAGCGGATCATCCCGGAATCCGCCATGCCCCACGTGAAACAGGTGGTGGACGCGCTGCTCAGCAACACCGGTGGTGAGCGCAGCACCAATGCCAATGTCACCCGCGATGGTCGGGCTATCCTGTGCGAGTGGTACAACACCCCCCTGGTGGCCGAGGACGGCACCGTGCTGGGGATCGGGTCTCTGGCGATGGACGTCACCGAGCGCGCCATGACCCAGGCCGCGCTGCGCGAGAACGAGGACCGTTTCCGCGCCCTGATGGAAAACGCTGCCGACGGCTTTCTGCTGCACGATGCCGAGGGGCGCTTTCTGGACGTGAACCGTCAGGCCTGCAGCAGTCTCGGGTACAGCCGCGAAGAATTGCTGTCCATGCGCGTTCCGGACGTGGAGGTGGGGGTAGACCCGGCCATGCTGGGAGAACTGTGGCCCCACATGGAGCGGGGTGAGGCCGTCACCCTGCAGGGGCTTCACCGCCGCAAGGACGGCTCCACTTTTCCCGTGGAAGTGCGTCTGAGTGCCATCGAACGCAAGGGCGAAAAGCTGGTGGTGGTGGTGGCACGCGACATCAGCGAGCGCCTGCGGGCGCAAAGCGCCCTGCGCGAAAGTGAGGAACGCCTGCGCTTCCTGCTCTCCTCCGCCCCGGTGGTGATCTACACCTGCTCCCTGGAAGAGCATTTTCCCGCAACCTACGTCGGCCCCAACGTGTCGGACATGCTCGGCTACCCCCCGGAGAAATTTCTGGACGATCCGCTGTTCTGGTCCTCCGGCATCCACCCGGAGGACCGGGAGCGGGTGTTCCGCGACTTGCAGGCGTTGTTCGCCCACGGTACCCACGAACACGAATACCGCTTCCGCAGGGGCGACGGCAGCTACATCTGGGTGTACGACGAACTACGCCTGCTGTATGACCCCGAAGGTCACCCGCGTGAGATCATTGGTTACTGGGCCGATGTGTCGCGCCGCAAGGGGGTGGAGTTCGCCCTGGTGGAGGCGCGCCGCGAGGCAGAGTATGCCAGCCAGACCAAAACCCGCTTCCTGTCGCGCATGAGCCACGAGCTGCGCACCCCCCTCAACGGCATCCTCGGGTTCGCCCAGTTGCTGAACATGGACCGCGCCCGGCTTTCCCCCAACCATGTGGAGTCGGTGGAACAGATACTTACCGGCGGCAACTATCTGCTCAACCTGATCAACGACCTCCTCGATCTGTCCAAACTCGACATTGGCGAGATGCCCCTGTCCATCGATGCGGTGCCCCTTGAGGACGTGGTGGAGTCCTGCGTGCGCCTGGTGCAGCCGGTTGCGGGCAAGCGCAACATCCGCATCCACGCCGATGGTTATGCCGGGGTGTCCGTGACGGCGGACCTGGTGCGGCTCAAACAGGTGTTGCTCAACCTGCTGTCCAATTCGGTCAAGTACAACCGAACGGACGGCGATGTCTACCTTACCGTTCAGCGTGAGCCGGAGGGGTGGGTGCGGCTGGCCTTGCGGGACACGGGGCCGGGCATCGAGGCTGAGTTCCAGCAATACCTGTTCCAGCCGTTTCGCCGCGCCCTGCCCATGGAAGATTCCGTGGAAGGAACCGGTATCGGGTTGTCTATCAGCCGCAAGCTGGTGGAACTGATGGGGGGCCGCATCGGTTGCGACAGCGCTCCCGGCGAGGGGGCCACCTTCTGGGTCGAACTGCGCGCTGCCACACCGCATTTGGAGGAGGTCGAAATCTCCGGCGTTGAAGCGACCCAGGCGTCAGACACCGACGCCTGGGCTTCCGGGGTTCGCCCGATCGCCGTTTTGCAGGTGGAGGACAACCCCTCCAACCGGCTGCTGATGCAGGAAATCCTGTCGCGCGTTCCGGGCCTTACCCTGCATTCCGCCCGTACCGGTGAGGAGGGGGTGCGCATGGCCCGTGAGCACCGGCCGGACCTGGTGTTGCTGGACATGAATTTGCCGGATATGACGGGTTTCGACGTTTTCACCCTGCTGCGCACCCTGCCGGAGATGAATGGGGTTCCGGTGGTGGCGGTCAGCGCCGACAGTCTTCCCGATCAGGTGCAGCGCGCCCTGCACGCTGGATTCGATGACTACCTGTGCAAGCCGTACCGGGTGGAGGGCGTGTTCAAGGTCATCGAAAAGGTCGCGGGCCAGTCCACTGGAGGGGCAACCCCCCAGCGGTAAGGGCCGACTGCCGCCCCCCGGCCCACAGTCGGCCGGGCCCTCAGTTCCCGCCCCCCAGGAAAAGTGCGTCCCGGGCGATGAGGTTGTGGGGATATGTGTCGGCAATGTGCCGATAGGCGTCCAGAGCCGCCTCCCGTTCCCCCAGACGCAGGTGGCAGTGGGCCACGCACAGCAGGGACATCTCCCGCAGGCTGTAACGGGACAGGGACAGCAAAATCCACGCGCGATGCCGGTCCAGCCACGGATGGCGGACAAAGAAATCGCCGGAAGCAATCAGTTCCGGCAGTGCCCCCCGGTAATCCAGACAGTACATGCGCCACATGCCGCGCACAAACCGCCGTGCCACCAGCAGATGGGCGATGGGCGGGTAGACCACGATGGGCAGCAGCAGGCCCCCCAGAAACAGCAATGTCTGGCTGATGGGAAAGCCCGCCACCAGAATCAGCCGCCCGCCGCCATCCACCCACGCACGGAAGGGGAGCAGGAAGGGCAGGGGCATGAACTTCAGGATCAGCACGATCAGCACGGCGCCCCACACCACGCCGATGCCGGTCTGCATGGCGATGGCCATGGGGGCGGGACGGAAGATGGGCGGGATGCGATCGCTGCCGCCGGGGGTGTGGGTCATGGGATGGCCTTGCCGCTAAGGGGGAGCCCTCTTATCGGTCGACGGGGGGGCGTTCGTCACGCGTTTCGGGGGCTTTCCGGGTCCCTGTCAGACGCTGCGGGGGCCGTGCCCGCCTATGCCTGACCGACCGCCGCCCGCCGCCGCTTGTCGTTGGACGGGGTGTCCGCAAGGGCCGCCTCGATGAGGATGCGGGCGGCCTGTGCGGCGCGCCGGGTAACGTCGCCGGAATCGGCCAGCGCGTGCATCACTGCGGCCCCTTCCAGCAGCAGGGTGAGTTGCTCCGCCAGATCATCCGGCTGATCGGCCCCCGCCTGCCGCGCCAGTTCCCGTAGATAGCCGGTGATCAGGCGTTTGTACAGCGATGCCAGCCGGTGCAGGGGGTGGGCGCGATCCGAGAACTCACCCACCGCACGGATGAACGGGCAGCCCCGGTAACCGGAATTGCCCCAGAACAGTTCGTCGTGGGCCTCCACCACCGCCAGCAGGCGTTTGCGCGCGGTACTGGCGCGCTGCTCCACCAGAGACACAAAACGCACGCGGGCATCCTCCCCCTGTCGGCGCAGCACCTCCTCGATGAGCGACTCCTTGCTGGGGAAGTGTTGATACAGGGTGCCCTTGGCAACCCCGGCAGCCGAAAGGATTTCGGCCACACCCGTGGCGTGGTAGCCGTTTTCGCAAAACAGGCGGGAGGCGGTGTGGATGAGGACGTCGCGCTTGGACACAGTTTAGTTGACTCTCCGGGGCAGAAGTGTACTCATCGGTCGGTATTCTGACAAGGGGTAAAGCCACAAAAATATCCCGTAAATAAAGGGTAGTATGCAGTTGACGGCGGGAGATTTATGCTGCATGTCATGTGACTGAACCGACCGGTCGGTCATACTTGGGGCATGGAGAGACGCAGACGCATAAGCTGGCATGGCGCCTTGGCGGCGGTACCGCAAAACGGTTACGCGGAGGGCAGTCCCATGGACTGTCCGCGCTGTTGTGGTCCGTTGGTGGCGGAACGCTTTGTCGACCTGCTGGACGACTCCGGGCAGATGCGCGTGAACCTGTGGCGCTGCCTGAATTGCGGGTATGTGTGCGATCCGGTGATCCTCGCCAATCAGGCGCGGCGACCGGAAATCACCAGCCACGGGCGCGCGGTGCCCAAGCGGCGCGGCGGCAAGGCCGGGTAGGCCGGGTAGGCCGTGTGGTGTGGACGGGACAGCAGGTCGGGGTGAGCGGGGGGTTGTCTGTGCGCGGCCCCCTGCGCCAGGGCCAGTCGACTAAACCGCAGGGGGCCGCGTGCGATCGGGGCTGCGTTACAGACCCAGAATGTTGGGTATGGCTGCGACGACGACGGTGATTCCCGTCGCAAAACCACAGAAAAAAATGACGAACGGAAACGCGTTCCCGGGCGTGTGCGGAGTCTCTTGTTTCATGGTGCTTCCCCCGAATCGTGTGTGAATCCGGTCCCCTGACGGAGTGCTGTTGCGGCACCCTTCTGCCTTATCTATCGGGGCGGTTTTGGGGGTGCTGGAGGGCGTGCCACGAGATTTCAAAAAAATCTTTTTGGAGAGTCGTAACGGTTTGGTTTCAGAGGTTTTTTGTGGTCTTCCCGTAGCACGCCCACCGGTCACCGCCGGGGCGGCAGGACCAGGTGCGGCTTCAGGTCCGGGCCCAGACGCCGGACGGCGACACGGGCGATTTCCAGCAGGCTCCAGTAGGGGGCCTGGTAGCCGTGGTCACGGCGGAAAGCCACGGCATCCTCCTCCACAGCGGCGAACAGCCGGGGGTAAACCGCGCTTTTGAGGGCACGAACGCGCAGGGCGGCATCCACAGTCAGGCCGTGAGGAATGGCGGGGTGTTTTTGCCACACAGTCAATCCCTTGGTGGCCCATCCGGCGGGCAGAAGCCAGGGGGAAAAGTCCAGGCGCGCCCCGGCCTCGGCCTGCTCCAGCAGGGCGTCCAGCACGGCGTTGTCGATGCGGTCCTGCCACAGTCCGGCGGGGTTGCGCCATTCGGCTACGGTCACCAGTTGCGGGTCATACTCCAGGTCCGACGGCAACAGCATGGTGAAGTTTTCCACCCCCATGTCCCGCATCCAGCGCACCAGCCCCGGCGAGGAGAGTGTCTGCCGCCAGCGCCACAGTTCGACTCCCCCGGAGCGGTAGGCGTGGTAGGGAACCTCGGAACAGAACATGCGGGTGTCGTCCTGCCACCAGTGACCGAAGTCGTAACCGGGGTGGTGCCCCTTCACCCTTTCCAGCATGGCGCTGGCTACCCGGTGCGGCATGAGGGGGTCGGCGGCCACGGCGGGTAGACCCGGACGCGGTCGCAGCACCATGACCCGCAGCTTGCGACCGGCAAGAAAGGTTTCCACCGGCGTAAGGGTGCCGCCGGTCTCGATCAGCGATTCGATCACCGTGCCGACGTGGGTGGCCGGATCCACATGCAGCATGGCGACATGAGAGAAATTGCCCGGAAACGGCACCCCCCGCGCAATCAGCGCCGAGGTGGGGGCGTCGCCCCGCGACAGGAGCAAGTCGCCACTGTGCACCTCGACCCCTTCAACCACCATCGACGGGGTTTCCGATGTGACCGGCGGCGCCAGCCACAGGGGAGGCAGGGCGGCGGTGCCGTTCTGGATCAGGGCTTCCTCCAGTGCCGTCCGCCCGCCGTAGACCACGCGGTAGATGGCTGCATGCACCCCCGGATCGTCCACCGGCCAGCGCATGGCGGCAGTGAGCACCACCTCCCGGCAGCGCTCCACCCACGGTTGCAGGGTGGCAAGCAGTTGTGGATGGGAAGCGGCCAGTGCCGCTCCCTGGAACAGCAGCGGTTCCAGTTGCGACAGGGGGTCGAGAGGGGGATTAGGCCCGCTGCGCACCACTGCCGCCAGCAGCGGCTCGGCACTTGTGATCAATCCGCCGAGTTCGGCCCGCACCTGCTCAAGAGGCTGTTCCCGCGCGGCCACAAACACCGCCTCCAGCTCCTTGAAAAGCTCGTCCCGCTGCCAGGTGAAGTTGTCGGTGCCCGTCGGCGCGGCAATGGCCACCAGCGGAGTGAACAGTGCCAGCACGGTCGTCGCCAGCAGCGCGGACAGTATCCGGTGTGGTCCCCACCATCCCCGCAATACCTCCGGCAATGATGTGGAGGCCAAACCCCCGTGCCGTCCGCTCCCGTCACCACACATGCCCAGACTCCTCCATCCGGCCCGGGAGTGGGCCTTCGGCAGCAGTCTACACTGCGGGCAGTGATCGTTGCGATATTCGGTGCGGGTGTTCAAATTTGTGCGCCGGATGTGTCCAAAAAACGTATGCATGGTGTCTTGAAATACGCCTGATGCGGGTCTTATCCAGTTGAATTCAGGCGAAAAAAAATACGCGTTCCTCAGTGGTGCAAGACTTGCACAATATAGCCACAAGTAGCGATTCAGGGCAGTGCCCAGCCCGGTTCAGCCGGCTTCCTTGGGTATCGGCCCAAGGAGGTACGCGATGAAACTACATGGGCTGATCTCGGCGACATTCATTTCTCTTCTGATGGCGGGTATGGGGGCGACCGCCGCCTCTGCCGCCGTCGGGGACGTGACCCCCGTGGCGGGTACCGGCGCAGCCGGGTACACCGGTGACGGCGGTGTCGCGGTGAGCGCCAAGGTCAACTCCCCCCAGGGCGTGGCCGCAGACGCCAACGGCAACCTGTTTATCGCCGACAGCCTCAACCACCGCATCCGGCGTGTGGACGCGGCCACCGGGGTGATCTCCACCGTCGTCGGCATCGGTCTGGTCGGGTTCTCCGGCGACGGTGGCCCGGCCCTGCTGGCCAAGCTGAACCGCCCGGTGGACGTGGCCGTGGATTCAGCGGGTAACCTTTACATTGCCGACCAGTACAACTTCCGTGTGCGCCGGGTGGACGCCGTGAGCGGTGTCATCACCACGGTGGCGGGCGTGGGGCTGTTCGGTTTCACCGGTGACGGTGGCCTGGCCGTGTCTGCCAGCTTCAGTTACATCAACAGCGTCCGTACCGATGCCCTCGACAACCTGTTTGTCGCCGACATGTACAACCACCGCGTACGCCGCGTGGATGCGGTCACCCACATCGTCACCACGGTGGCGGGCGGCGGCGGCAGTACTGCAGAGGGCGTGTCGGCGACCGGTACCGCCCTGAACTACGTCAATGACGTTGCAGTGGACAAGGACGGCAACCTGTTCGTCAGCGACTACCTGCGCAACCGCATCCGTCGCGTGGATGCGGTCACCGGCCTGATCCGTACCGTGGCTCCGACCAGTGGCACCCCCCGGGGTATTGAGGTGGATGCGGGCGGCAACGCCTTTTTCACCAGTTCCATGTCCACCACCACGGGCGGCGTCTACCGCCTGGACGGCCTGTCCGGAGTCGTGACCACCGTGGTGCCGCAGGGCAATGATTACGCCAAGCTGGTGACATCCAACCGCGAAGTCTATGTGGCCGCCGGTTCCGGTCACCGGGTACTGCGTGTGGAAGGCGTCGCCACGCCCCCGGCAGGCCTCAATCGCGTTCCGGTTGCCGCTGCCGGCGCCGATCAGGTGCTGGAGTGCAGCGCCCGCCTGAGCGCCGATGTGGTGCTCGACGGCTCCGCGTCCTTCGACCTGGACAACGATCCGCTGATGATGCAGTGGAGCGGCTCCTTTGGCGTCGCCTCCGGTATCTCTCCGCTGGTCACCCTGAGCGGGCTGATGACCCACCCGGTGGACCTGATGGTGGATGATGGCCGCGGCGGTACCGCCAGTGACCAGGTGCTTTACACCGTGGTGGACACCACTGCTCCGGCCCTGAACGCGGGTGCCGACGTGGAACTGGCTGCCACCGGTCCGGGTGGCGTCAGCTACGACGTGCTCTCCGGGGTCACGGCTGCCGACAGTTGCGATACAGTCAACGTGGGAGTGGCCCCGGCCGGCCCCTACCCCTTGGGCAACACCGTGGTGAAGGTGTCCGCCAGCGACCCCACCGGCAACATGGTGTCTGCCATGGTCAACGTGTCGGTTCGCTACAGCTTTGGTGGTTTTCTGCCGCCGCTGCGCCCGAACGGTGTCTATCACTCCGGCCGCACCATTCCGGTGAAATTCCGTCTGCTGTACGCCGACGGAACGCCGGTGACCGATGCGGTGGCCACCCTTGAAGTGGTGCCCCTGTCCGGTGCCACCCCGGTGGTGACCGAAGTGGGGTCCGACCCCCATCACGCGAAACGTGATCGTGAGGAACACCACTCCGGCAACTGGGGTCATACCGAAAGGCGTCACGCGGGCAGCAATCTGTTCCGCTACCGCGCGGACGGCGCCATGTACATGTTGAATCTGGAGACTGATCGCCGCATGCGGGGCATCTACCGACTGGTAGTTCACCTCAATGATGGCGGATCGTTCTTTATGGACGTCCAGCTCCGGTAGGATCGACGAGACGGCGCAAGCCGCCCCCCCCGGTCCAGCACAAGGCCCGTACCCCCTCTCCCCGGGTACGGGCCTTGTTGCGTCCGGAGTTTTTTTTGCGCGTCCTCCCTTTGCATTCCCCTTCTTACGGGGTGGGCCGGGCGCGCTCGCCCAGGGCGGACAGCAGGTCGTGGCGGGTGGTTTCGAGCTGATCGGGCGTATAGGGAACGGGCGGAAAGCTTCCCCACACCGGCCCTGGCCAGGTGGCGTCCCCCGGTTTGCGCACCACCACATGTACATGCAGGGGTGGAATAACGTTGCCCAGAGAGGCGACGTTGATTTTGTGGGCACCGAATACCTGGTGCATCACCTCCGAAAGATGGGATATCTCCCCCATCAATTGCACTCGGTCCGGTTCCGGCAACTGGAAAATTTCGCTGACCCCCTCGCGCTCCGGGACCAGAATGCACCACGGGAAACGGGAATCATTCATGAGCAGCAGCAGGGACAGGGGAAAACGGCCGATCTGAACACAGTCCGACGCCAGGCGCGGATCCAGTTGAAACATGCAGGCTCCTCTCCGGGGTAACAACGACAAATGACGGTGCCAAAAGCGCCGCAGTCACAATAGCGGAGGTGGCGTCAGTGGGCAAGGTGCACGGTGCACGGGGCATATGCCTCATGCATCATTTCCGCAGGGCCGTGCCAATCCGGTGGTCCGGGTGTGGGACCCGTACGCCGAGTCGTTTTCCCCGTAGACCTCCCGCAGTTTCACCCGGAGCCCGCATCTGGTATTGTGGCGCGGGCGCGACGATCCGGGAGGATGGCCCGACCTTGGGTGCGGTAGCAGCGTTTGTGCCGCCCGGCAGAGGGAGCAGGCGAAGGGGAGCGGGAGCATCAGGTGCGTACGACGCGGGGTTTTTCCAGATGGCTGCCGGGTGTGGTGCTCGGGGCGGGGTTGTGGCTGGCAGCCGGTGGCACGGCCTTGGCCCTGGACCTGGAGCAGCGCACCGTGCGCGACGTCGAAGAGTGGGAGAGAGGCTTTTTTCTGCCCTGGATCAAGCTTGGCTCGGCGCAGGTGCGTGGACAGGCGGAGGAAAATTTCACCCTTGCCCTGTCCGGGGCCTACTACCGCGAGGCGCACCTGGCCGGAGCCGACATCCCCCTGGCCACATCGCTGGAACTTGGCAGCACCGCCACCCAGAACGACTGGCGCAACCGCTGGTGGGCCGCATGGGTTGGAGTGCCCGGCATCAAATTCGGCTATGTGTTCGACTATCGGGATTCCGGGGGCCGCACCTACAGCAGCCGGGGCCCGGCGTTCGGCCTGTCCCTGCTGGGGCTGGAGGTGACGGTGCGCACCGATTCCGCCTTCCCCGGCGAGCCGCGCATGGTGTCGTTCGGCCTGGCCGTACCGGTGGCGCCGCTGGGGTGGTTCGGGCGCGGAGCCGCCCCCGCATCCTGCGTCGGAGCGGAGTGTGCTGGCGACGCCCCTGCCGTCACCGATACCGTGCCGCTTCCCGTCCCCTGAATCCTCCCGCAAACAACACCGCCCGATCCCCCGTGGCCATCACTGGCCGGGGAGATCGGGCGGCAGATTGCACGGCCCGAGGGAGTTTTTCAAGCCCTCGGGGCAAATGCCGTTCCGCTTACAGGTAGGTCACCCGGAAGGTGGCGGTGCCGGAATAGGCACCCACAATGTCGGTGCCGTCCAGCGCGGCAGTGGCGCCCACCTGGATGCCGGCCAGGGTGCCCAGAGCGCCCAGGGTAGCCGAGGCGGTCTCGTTGCCGTTATCGGTCACGCCCACGCCGCCGAAGGTCCAGAAATCCACCGGGATCTGCTGGGTAGCACCCAGACCGGCGCCGGTGATCATCATGAAGCCGACCTTTTCAACCACCTCAATGACCACGGGAGTAGTGGCGGCACCGGCGGTGATATCGAAGGTCGCTGCACCCGGGTCTGCCGGAGCCACTACCAGGTTGGCGACCACACCGGCCTCGTAGTTGCCAAAAGTGAGGTTGGTATTCTTGGTGACTGCCAGTGCGGTCAGGATGTTCATGGTGGCGGTAAATGCGGTATCCAGCGCCAGGGCGGGGGTTGCAGAGAGGACTGCCGCAACTGCGGTGACGGCAACAAATGCCTTCGTGGCCTTGAATTTCATGGTTTTTTCCTTACATGGGATCGGTCGTCACTACCCGCCGGGCCGGTCCCCAGGCCCACCTTGATTGACACGGGCGATTTACCCCCTTTTCGGAGGGAATTGCCTATGGCTTAAATATTTATGCCAAACAACGAACAGTACACCGATCACTCGTCAGCGCAGTGGAAAATCGTTTTCCTGGCTGCCACCCGGGAAACCAGCCCGGAAACCATTTTTTCGGAAGGAAGAGCGGGCGGCCGATCAGCGTCGGGGAGCGGGCCAATCCAAGGTGAGTCCGCCGATCCAGTCGGTGCCTGCGGGGATGTCCAGCGCCATGGGGGAAGGGGGCGTGTCGGTGCCGGTGACCGTCAGCACAAAGCGGCCGCTGGTCAGACCCTCGATGAGGAAAAAGCCGTCCGGTTCCACCACCACGTCGGCCACGGTCACCCCGTCCGTGGCGCGGGTGGCAACGACGTGTACGCCATCGGGGATGGCGTCCTTGTGGCGCAAAAATCCGTCCACCCCGGCGGTCCACGAGAGCACGGGGTTGTAGTCAATGCGGGTGCCGGGACGGAAGCGCACCGCCCGGCCCTCCTCGGCCGGGGCCACGGTGGCGTCCAGTGTGGCCGCATCCACGGTGATGTAGGTGCGTTCGTCCGCCGGAATGCCACGGATCACAAAACTGCCGTCGTCGGCACTGACAGCACGCAGGGAGCCGCTGCGCACCGTCACGCCACCCACGACCTGGGGCTGTGCGCCAGGGGTGGGGGGAGCGTACACGGTGCCGGACAGGGTGCCGGTGCCAAACTGGTCCCAGCGGTCCGGTCCGGGGCGGGGGGCGACCACGTCCAGCCAGGTTAGTCGGAACCCGGCTCCGGAATCGCTACCGGTCAGGCCGATGTGAAAATTGTGGCGGTAGCGCCAGTTGAGAAGGGCGAACCAGGAGGTTTTCCCCTGATCGGGCACGGTCACCTGCATGGCGGCGTCCCACCGGGTGTCCCAGTTGCCTTGCACCCGCAGGCTGGCGCGCCAGTCGTTGCCCAGACTGCTCCAGGTGCGCCGCCCTTCCCCGACCAGTGCGGGTCGCGGTGTGATGACCACCCCTGCGGCGTCGGTCCGCCGCTCAATGGCGCCGATTCCGTTGCGGTGGGTCTCGCCGAACAGCCCCGCCTGACGGAACAGGTGCATGTCCAGGCGGCTGTCCAGATCGCGGCTCAGGGAGGAGTCGCTGTAGCGGTCCTGTAACGACAGGCGGCGATAGCGCAGGTTATGCTCCACCCGCCACAGCCGGGTGCCGATGGATTCCTGCCCTGGCATGCCCCGCACCAGACTGCTGTCGTCCAGCCAGCGACCGGTGAGGCGCAGGGTGTTGGCGGGGATGGAACTGAAGTCGGCGCTCACCCCCTGATCCACCCCGCGAGCCGACATGAGGGTGTCGGACAGGATGGTCAGGCCGTAGAACGGTCGCCAGGCGAAGTCGGCCAGCACGCCGCTGGCATTGTCGCTGCCCTGGGAGTCCGGCAGCACCAGTGCGTGCAGGCCGCCGGAGAGGGAGGGCAAAAAGCCGTAGCGCACCCCGGCGTGGGCAAAGCCGCCCACAGAGGTTTCTCCGGCGGCGGTGCGCCAGTCCACCTCGCCCTTGTCCAGCAGGGCGGCATGGTCCCAACTGATGGTGATGACGCGGGTGTCGCGGGAGCCGTCAGGAAAGAAAAATTCCAGCACGAAGCGGTCGCCCCCGGAGGCCAGACGTTCGGTGACCTCAAAGGTTCCGTCGGCGGCCACCACCAGGTTTTCTTCCAGAAAACCGTTACGATACAGGTCGACTTGGGTTCCCGGCTGGGTACGGTCGCGTAGTTCAAAACGCCCGGCGCCCCGGTCGCGGTAGGTGCGGTCGATGCGCACACCGCTATCGAGACTGACCGCAGACAGCAGGGTCATGGCGTCAAAGCGGGTGTCCCCGACCTCCAGCAGGTAGAAGTCGGGCAGGTGGGGGCCGCTGTTGTACAGCCGCCGGTAACGCCAGAAATTCAGCCGGGCATCCTCATCCTGGGCGCGATGAAAATAATTGGCCCCCACCAGAGCGGTGCCCCTGGCTACGTCGGCCTCGGCGTCCACGTCCACGGAACGGGTTTGCTTGCCGCCGGGGGCCCGCTCCAGTTGCACCCGGTAGCGTCCCTCGGCCCGCCCCCGGTCCGGCTCGGTCAGGGGCAGGTTTTCCAGCCGCCGGACTCGCGCCTGCTCCTCCTGCTGGCGTTCCAGAGCCAGGTCGCGCTGATGACGCAGGTCGGACAACAGGGCAAAGCGCGGCCGCATCTCCAGGATGTAACTGACCAAGTGCCAGCCAGTGGTGACCGGAAGCCAGGCGGACCAGGCGTCGTGGCGCAGCCACAAGCGCCCCTCGATGGTTACCAGCGCACCCGGCGCGATGGGGGTGGGGGTAAAACCGTTCTCACCCATCTGGGCGGAGGTGGCATCAATCCAGAAAGTCCGCGCCCCTCCCGGCAGGGTGGCCTGGCAGTACCGACGTTCCTGCTGGCAATCGGTGCGGGCCTCGAACCAGGTGCCCAGCACCTCTTCCACGTCCAGAAACGGGTTTTCGTGTTCATCCACCATCACCCGGTAGAAGGCGCTGCCCCGCTCCTCGGTGATGCGCAATTCCACAAACCCTTCCTGAAGTTGCAGGTCGGTGGTGGACGGCGCGGCGGAGGGCCGGGATGCAGAGGGAGGGGGTGTGGGGGGAAGGGACGTGATCGTATCGGAAGGCATGTCGGAGGCCGTTGCGACCGTGGCGGCGGGAAGCGGATCAGGCGCGTCAGGCGTCTGGGCGTAAACCCCTGGTGGTATGGCCGCGAACGCGGCGAACGCGGCGAATATTGTGGCCAGCGCCAGCGTCAGTACCATTTTCGGCGGACAACCGCGTGGCCACGCAGCGGGCGTGGCACGGGCGCGGAATGTGTGACGCCGGAGCACGTGCGGTCCCTAGTGGGCGGGGGTACAAGTGGTGGATCCGGGGGCTCCTCCCATGGGCCCCGGTTGCCACTCCAGCCGCAGCGGTGTTTTGTGGGGGGGCTGAAAATCGCGAATTACCACGGGATTCGTGGTCTCGCGCAGCAGCAGGAACGGTTGTCCGAACAGCGGAGGCGAATCGGCAACGGGTTTCACCCCTTTCCCTCCGGCATCCACCCGCTGGACAAAGCCCCGTACCGTACCCTCGTAGCGCCAGGGGGTGTTGTTGATGCCCTTGAGTACCAGCAGACCGTCCGCGTTGAGCTGGCAGGAGGGAAATTCCACAGCCCCGGCGCGGGTGCCACGATGGGCATAGATGGCCACCGCCGTTTCCATCTTGATGTTCAGAATCATGCTGATGCCACTGGTCGCCCCGCCAGGGGTCATGCTGGTGGCGTCCTCCAGCATTTTGACCAGTAGATGGGCGCGGTATTCCCCCTCCGGGGCGTCCGGCGGCATGCGCACCGAGGCGCGGATGTTGCGCCGTTCACCGGGTTGCAGCGACACGGTGCGTGGGCTGACCCGCAGAAAATCGACCAGGCTGTCCTGACCGGTTTTTTCCGGATAAATCGGCTCTCCGGCGTGCAGGGATGACGAGTTGACCTCGAAATAGATGGGTTCGACGGTCAGGCGGATGGGGCTGTCGCCGTTGTTGGTGAGGATGAACACCTGGGTGATCGGCCGTGCCAGGTCGATGTCCACGCGGCCGGGTGCCACCAGGAAGGAGTTGGATGCGGCGGCCAGGCCCGGCAGCAGAGTCCCTGTCAGTCCCAGCGCGAAGATTATCACCTTGCCCAGCCAACCGCCCGAACCGGCGCGGACAGTTCCGTAACACGCGTCCATGCGTCCTCTCCTCCTGTTGTCGATCGCGAACCGGGGTCGGCACGGTGACCGTCCCTCCATCCCTTTTGCGTTTTCCAGTCCGGCACGGGCGGGCCGCGTCAGCATCCCCCCTTATTGGTACACCAGGCGAAACGTGGCGCTGCCGGTGCTCCCGTCGGAAATCGACACGACCAGCGGGGCGATCACGTTCACCTGAAGGTTCGCCAGCAGGCCGCTGCTATTGAAGCGAGCCACACCACTGGGGTCCATGTCGCCCCCGAAGCGCCACTGGACCACCGGAAAATACATGGCGTTGGACACTTCGCCCACCACATGAAAACGAACATCCGCCGCAGACACGCTGCCGGTGATGTAGGCCCCCGCCTCCCCCTTGGCGGCAAAGGTGATGGAACCCTCGGCCATGGGTTGGGCGCCGCCCTCCGCGTGAGAGGTGGACATGGTAACCACTGGGAGCACTGTGGCGACATGGGCGAGGGTCAGCGTGGAGGGTCCAGCCAGACGGGTGGGCTCCATCAACTGCATGCCGATGGTGAAGGATGTGTCCAGCGCCAGCACCAGTGTGGCGGTAACCAGGATGCCGGCCACGAACGCGCCCAGCGCCGTGCGTTCACCCCGAACCCCGCCGGGATCGGTTGAGCCGTTGCGCGTCCATGGCGGTCGGGCATTCATGGGTTCACAGGTACAGCACCCGAAAGGTCACATTGCCCACATAGGCGCCGGGCAGGTTGGCGGCGGCCACATGGGCGGTGGCCCCCACCCGCATGTTGTTGATCAATCCGACATTCGAAAAACTGGCCTGACCGGCGCCGATCACGTCCAGCAGGCTGCCACCGAAGGCCCAGGTGTCCACCAGGATTTGCGTGGCGGGGGTTCCCCCCGCCCCCAACAACATATTGACGGAGGGTTGGACAATGGTGCAGTTGATGGTCTGCCCCTTTTGACCTACGGAATTGAACACCGCAGCGGTGGCATCCAGGGGCAGTGTGACATAGTTGAGGGTGAGGCCCTGGGACGCGGGGGGGAACGACAGCCCCTGCACCAGGGTGACGGCAATCGGCCAGTGATTCTTGGCCCACGCCGAAACGGATGGCAACAGGGTAAGAAGCAAGGCTGCCAGCAGGGTGCACAACCCACCCCGCCACCGCCAGACACAGCGTAGCCCATGCGAAAGATGTGGAACCAGATGGCGCATCTACCCCTTAAAGGCGCCGGCTCCCCCGTCGAGCCGATCCCCATCGGCTTCTGTCAAACAATACCCAACTAGCGGAAATTTGTCATTTTCCGCCTGCGGTACGGGCGTTATTTCGGTCCGGGAAGGGGGCGCGACGGGCAGACGCTGCCCCACGCACTGCCCCCCCCGGAACGGTCTGCGCCACCTCTCCCTTCGGCGAACGGCCAGTCCGGCATTAGCCGTGCGCCCCACATCGGTCCATATCCGCTTGTTTTACTGGAGGATTAGTCCCTGGCGCTCGGACCGGGCTCCCTTGTCACCCGGCGGAGAGTCCCGGAAAGCGGCTGTCCAGGGTTTTGTTCCAGGCCGGCAGGCGCTCGGAGACGGCGGCGTTGGCCAGCAACGCCGACACATCCCCATGGATGGTGAGCTTGTTGATGCTGTCACCCTGGCGGATAGCGTTGACCACCTTCTGGTCGGCGTCCGACACCACCTTGCCGAACACGGTGTGCTTACCGTCCAGCCACGGGCACGGCACATGGGTGATGAAGAACTGGCTGCCGTTGGTGCCCGGGCCCGCGTTGGCCATGGAAAGGACGCCGGGGCCGGAGTGCTTCAGGTCGGCGCGGGTCTCGTCGCCAAACTGGTAACCGGGGCCGCCCCGGCCACTGCCCTCCGGGCAACCGCCCTGGACCATGAAATCCTCGATCACGCGGTGGAACTTGAGGCCGTTGTAATACCCGCGCTGCGCCAGATTGACGAAATTACCCACGGTAATCGGGCACTTGTCGGCATACAGGGCCACGTGGATAGTGCCCTTGGTGGTCTCGAACTCGGCCTGGATGTCGCTCATGGCGGAGTGCTCCCTGAGAGGTGGTGGCTGCCTGAAAAAAAATGCCGACGGGAGCCGTCCCGCCGCGCCCCTTCACGCAAAAGACTGCTTTATACCACGATGCGCGGCACAGCGGAATCTTTTGGGGTAAATCTACCGCCCGGTACGTTTGCGCTCGTTCTCGGTCAGCAGGCGTTTGCGCAAGCGGATGCTCTTGGGGGTGATCTCCACCAGTTCGTCATCCTCGATGAACTCCACCGCCTTTTCCAGGGTGAGCTTGATGGCCGGGGTGAGGTCTACCGCGTCGTCACTTCCGGAGGCGCGCATATTGGTGAGCTTCTTGCCCTTGAGGGGGTTGACCGCCAGGTCGTTGTCGCGGGTATGGATGCCCAGGATCATACCCTCGTATACCGCTTCGCCGGGGCCGACAAACAGTCGTCCGCGCTCTTCCAGGTTCCACAGGGCATAGGCCACCGATTTGCCCTCGGCCATGGACACCAGCACGCCGTTGGGGCGCCCCGGAAGTTCCTTGAGGAACGGGCCGTAGCCGTGGAACAGGTGGTTGAGTACGCCGGTGCCCCTGGTATCGGTAAGGAATTCTGACGTGTAGCCGATCAGGCCGCGGGTAGGGCACATGAATTCCATGCGCACGCGGCCGTCCGGGTTCGGGTTCATGCTCTCCATGCGGGCGCCGCGTTGGCCGAGTTTTTCGATCACGCCGCCCTGGTACTCCGGATCCACGTCCACGGTGACGTGCTCGTAGGGCTCCTGTTTTTCACCATCCACCACGCGGGTGATAACGGTGGGGCGGGAGACGGCCAACTCGAACCCCTCCCGGCGCATGTTTTCCAGCAGGATGGTGATGTGCAACTCCCCGCGCCCGGAGACGCGGAAGGAGTCGGTCTGGGCGGTGTCCTCTACGCGCATCGCCACGTTGGTGCGGATCTCGCGATGCAGGCGGTCACGCAACTGGCGACTGGTGACAAACTTGCCCTCGCGTCCGCAGAACGGCGAGTCGTTCACCCGCACTTCCATGCTGAGGGTCGGCTCGTCCACGCGGATCGGCGGCAGGGGTTCAGGGTGGTCCGGATCGGCAATGGTATCGCCGATCTGAATCTCCTCCATGCCTGCCACCGCCACCAGATCCCCCGCCTCGGCAACCTCCATGGGCACTTGGTTGAGGCCCAGAAAGCCCATCAGGCGTGACACCTTGACCGGACGCGGCGCGCCGTCATGACCCACCACCACCACCCGTTGGCCGTTGCTGATGCGCCCCTCGGCCACGCGGCCAATGACCACGCGCCCCACATAGTCGTCCCACGCCAGGGTGGTGGCCAGCATCTTGAGGGGAGCATCCGAGTCGCCGGAAGGAGGCGGCACGCGCTCCAGAATGGTGGAGAACAGGCAGCTCATGTCCCGGGGGCCGTCCTTGGTGGCGTCTTCGGGGTCGAGGACCGCATACCCCTCCTTGGCGGAGGCATAGACGATGGCAAAATCGAGTTGTTCGTCCGTGGCACCCAGGGCGCAGAACAGGTCGAAGGTGGCGTCCACCATGCGCCTGGGTTCGGCGCCGGGGCGGTCGATCTTGTTCACCACCACGATGGGTTTGAGACCCAGGGCCAGGGCCTTGGCGGTGACGAATTTGGTTTGTGGCATGGGGCCATCGAAGGCATCCACCAGCAGCAGCACGCCATCCACCATGTTCAGCACGCGCTCCACCTCGCCGCCGAAGTCGGCGTGGCCGGGGGTGTCCACAATGTTGATGATGGTGCCCTGGTAGCGGACCGACGTGTTCTTGGCCAGGATGGTGATGCCGCGCTCGCGCTCCAGGTCGTTGGAATCCATGGCGCGTTCAGTCAGGTGCTGGTGGCTGGCGAAAGTGCCGGACTGGCGCAGGAGCTGGTCCACGAGGGTGGTCTTGCCGTGGTCCACGTGGGCGATGATGGCGATGTTGCGGACGTTGCGCGGGGAAGACATGGGATGAAACAGTCAGATAGAGTCGATGAGAGGCACAAGGGAACCGCGCATTATACCTTGTAGATCATGGATTACGATAGGCAGGATTTTTTCTGGCTGCAATTCGCCCCGAACAGCGGTGGATGCCACCGGGGTGCCTGGGAACCGCCGGGTCTTTCCGGTATCCTGCTACCTGTGTTAGCCTCGGAGCCCGGTGCCCTGGGGCACCGCAGAGCGTTGGGATGGCCTCCGCCGGGATACCTTGAATGCCCGGAAAAAGCAGCCCGGCGCAGCCCGGGTTCAGGGCCTGTGTGATGTCCGCCTCGCCAAAACTGCTATGGTGGGCCGATGTCCCCCGATAATTTGCCATGTCCGGGCCCGCTGCGGGCGGGGCGATGCTGGATGGGGATTTTACTGTGCTTGTGAATGCTCCCGTACTTCTCCTGCTGCTGCCAGGACTCTGGCTGGGCGCCCTGTCGATTGCACGCAGGGTGGTCCAGCGCCCGGAGCCGACCCGTCTAGTTGCCGTTGGCTTGGCACTGTGCGCCTGGCTGTTGGGCATCCATGTGGCGGGGCTGGTGCTGCATTCGTTCCATTTGGGCCTTTGGGTGGGGACGCTGGTCGCCGGGATTGGCGGCTACACCGTGTGGTTTCGCAACCGTACCTGGGTCCCGCCACTGACTGATTCTGCCGTGGTCGCCGATCCTTTATTCGGCAAATGGGTGTGGCGCGGGGCATGGGCCAGCACCGTAATGGTGGGAGTACTGGTGGGGATGTGCGGGTGGGGGTACGACCAGGAGACGGTAACTGGTCATATGTCAGAGATTGCCCAGATTAAAAATGGGGAATATCCGCCCCGTTTTATCCAGTTCCCGCAGTTTGAATACCGATATCACTACGGCGTAGACGTACTCTGCGCGGCGGTTTCCTCGCTGCTCTGGACACCAGTTGATATCACGATTGATATCGTGACGGTCCTGGGGTGGTGGTATTTCTGGCTGTTGCTTTCCGCCACGGGTGCGGCGATGCTCGGGGGCAAGCGTAGGGCTCCGCTGCTTCCAGTCATGATTCTATTTTCAGGTGGAACACAGCCATTTCTCTATCTGTTTGCCAGAGTCGTAACCTCCGTATCCGAACATTCCTGGGTTGAGCTCTCCGAAAAGGCTCAGGGGGGTGGAGGAGGTCTGGTTTTTCACCATTTTTTTCAGCCCCCGTTCATGATGGGAATGATCCTGGTGTTTGGGTTGCTGGTGCTCACCCTATACCGCCACAGAGAGGTTCGGAGCGGATATTTTTTGGTGGCAGGGATGATTTTCCTGACGCTTGGGTTCTCCAACGTGGTGTTGTTTGCCACGGTGCTGGGTGCATGGTGCGCCCAAATGGGGCTTGAGGCGTGGAAGTACGACCGACGCCGTGCCGTTCCTTGGGTGGTGGGACTTCTTGTTGGCGTGGTTCTCCTGGTTTCCCAAATGCACGGTTTCTTCGCCCCCGCCTACTCTCCCAGAGATGGATTCCCCCTGGTGGTGAACCGGACTATCGACGATTTCCGTGTGGTGGGAACAAACCTGGTGATGTGGCTGGGGGTGGTTTTCCCTGTCCTCGGCATCGTCGGCCTGTGTCTGAACCGAAGTCTGCGGGCATTCTGGCTGCTTCTGGCCTCGGGAAGTTTGGCCGTATGGTTTCTATGGCGCTATCCACACAGTTGGGATATTGCGAAATTCACGGTGGTGGCCTGTATTGCACTGGGTGTGGGTGTGGCCGTATTTCTGGTCCGCTTGCTCCAGTCCGGGTACCGGTGGCGAATACCGGTGGCTGTGGCAATTGTGGGGGCATGTGTTCTGCCCACCGCATCGACGGTGATTGCGGCTCTCTACACAAACCATTCTTTGAGCTACTCCCGCCCTATGGTGCTCACCGGAGATCACATTCAAGCTGTTGCGTGGATGCGGGCAAACGTGCCACCCGGGCAACTGGTCCTCATGGCGCCGGATATGTCCCTTTGGTACAGTATTTGGGGGGGAATCGGCACCGTTTGGGATGATAACGCCGTGCTGCACGGCGTCCCCCGCGAAATATTAGACAAAAGAGCGGCATTTTTGAAATATCCATCGTCCAACCCCGGTGATTTTCTTGCGGAAGGTATTCACTGGGTGGTGGTTTCCGAAAAGAATGACCGCAGGACGAAAACTCTGGTTTCGCAGTGGGAGCAGGCAGGAAGAGCGCACGAGGCGTACGCGTCGAATCAACTCAGGGTCTACGAGATCACCTCGGCGGGCGAATGAAAATGTCCTCTCCCGGTCCCAGCGGTTTCGGGGCACGGACAAAAAGATGTATGGAAACCGGATGGGATGAAACAGGAAGGCGCGGCGGGTAACCATAATGGCCCATCCCGATTGTTGTGGCGGGGACGACGACCGCGACCCCTTGGCCTGCCCGGTGTGCGGGGAGCGGGGCCACGGCGTGGACGCCAGCACCGCGACCTCATTTGTACCCGCCGTCCATTTGGACGAAGCGGGTGGGGGCGGTTTCTGGTTCTGCGACACCCCCGGCTGCGCGGTGGCCTATTACCCCCCCGGCGGCACGCCGGTGTTTGCGGGGGAGATCGACATTGCGGTGGGCATCAAATCTCCTGACCCGGCGGCACTGTGGTGTTACTGCTTCGGCATAACGCGGCAAGCGGTGCGGGAACGGATGGCCTCCACCGACCCGGCCAGCGCCGAAATCGCCCGGCGCATCAGGGCGGAGGGGTGTGACTGCGTGACGAAAAATCCCTCCGGCCAGTGCTGTCTGGGGGCGATCCGGGCGCTGGAAGCGGGATAATTAGTTGCGGAGGCCGACGGATCGTAAGCTTCCCCGTCAAGAGGACGGGGCAATAGGGACGGGGTCAATGGGGGGACGTTCCCCCGTGGGTCACTCCGGGGCGGCCCGGTCCTCCAAACGGATCAAGCGTGCCACCGTGTGCAGCAGTGTCTCCATGGTGTACGGCTTGGCGATGAACGGCATGTTGCTGACCCGCACCTCGTGCCAGCGGTCGTCTTTTTCCGGATAACCGCTGCACAGCAGCACCGGCAGATTGGGGTGGCGGGCGCGAATTTCCTCCGCCAGGCGGATGCCGCTGCCGTCGGGGAGCACCACGTCGCTGAACACCAGACAGAAGGCGTCTGCCCCGGCCGACAGAGCTCCGCGGGCCTCGCCACAGGAGGCGGCGGTGGTCACCCGGTATCCTTGACCACTCAGGGCCAGACTGGCGAATTGCAACAGCGAGGGTTCGTCCTCAATCACCAGCACCCGGCAATCACCCGAGGTCTCCTGCGGCGGGCGGGAGCTCCGGCTCGGCAGGGAGGTATCCGCCTCGGCCCCGACCGGCAACGCGGGCAGCAACATCAGAAACGTGGCGCCCTCTCCGGGCTGGCTGTGCACCTCCACCCACCCCTCGTGCTGGCGTGCCACGCCGTACACCACCGAAAGTCCCAGCCCGGTGCCGCTGCCCACTCCCTTGGTGGTGAAAAACGGGTCGAACACCCGCGCCAGAGTCTGCGCGTCCATGCCCACGCCGGAATCAGTGACTTCCAGAAACACAAAATCCCCGGCCCGTGCGTCCGGATGACGCCGCTCCGCCTCTTCGGGACCCAGTGTCAGATTGCCGACCCGGATGCGCAGCGCCCCGCCCCGGGGCATGGCGTCACGGGCGTTGATGGCCAGATTCAGCAGCACCTGATCGATATTGACCGGGTCGCCCTGCACCAGTCGCATGGCCGGGTCGATATCGGCAGCCACCGCGACGTCCTCTCCCAGTGTGCGTTGCAACAGATCCAAAAGCCCCAACACGCGGTTGCCCAGATGGATGGCGCTGGAGGTGAGGGACTGTTTTCGCGAAAACGCCAGCAGTTGCCGGGTCAACCCGGCGGCACGATCGGCAGAGTCGCACACCGCGCCCAGATCCTTGGCCAGGGGGCTGCCGGCGTCCACCTTGAGCAGGGCCAGTTGGGCAAAACCGCTGATGGAGGTGAGCAGGTTGTTGAAGTCGTGGGCGATCCCCCCGGCCAGCACCCCGACGGCCTCCAGCTTTCTGGTCTGCGCCAGTTCCAGCAGGGCGTTTTCCTTGTCCTGTTCGGCGGCTTTCAGTTCGGTGATATCCGAGGCCACCCCGGCCACGCGGTAAACGTGGCCCATGCCGTCGCGCACCGGAAACACCCGCTCCCGCACCCAGCGCAGGGAGCCGTCCGGCCGCACCACCCGATAGATCTGGTCGTACTCGCCCCGGATGCGGCCAGCGAAGGCGGTGGCCACCCGGCTGCGATCTTCCGGATGCACCCCCTCCAGAAATGCCAGAGGGTCGCGGTACAGGGTATCGCAAGGGAGTCCCCAGATGGTCTCGTAGGCGGGGCTGACGTAGATGGTGCGACCGACCTGTTGCGCTTCGCCTTCAAGACCGTCCCCCAGGTCGTCGAGACGGAACATGTCCTGGATGTTCTCGGTCACCTGTCGCAGCAGCAGTTCTGAACGCCTGAGATCCTCCTCCATGCGGCGCATTTCGGAAACATCCTGAAGGGTGGACAGCACCCGTGGCGGGGTGGCATCACCCTCGCCGACGGGTTCGCCCTGTTCGCGGATATAGCGCACCTCGCCGTCCGGCCGCAGGATGCGGTAGTGGCAGATGTAAGCCTGTCGTGTCCTGGCCGCCTCGCGCACCGCCTTCAGGACCTGTTTGCGGTCTTCCGGATGGATCGCTGCCGCAAACGCCTCCGTAGTGGGCATGAATTCGCCGGGGGAGCGACCGAAGATGCGGAAGGTCTGCTCCGACCAGGTGATCGTGGAATGTTCCAGATTCCATTCGCAGTAGCCCGTATTGGCAATGCGCTGGGCACGGTTGAGCAGATATGCGCTCTTGCGCAGGTCGCGCTCGGTGCGATTGCGTCGGGTCACGTCTCGGGCCACGGCGATAATCACCGGCGGGCCATCCTGGGGCAGGGAACGGTTCCAGCGCACCTCCACCGGAAAACGCGAGCCGTCGCCGCGCACAAATTCGGTGTCATGGCCCACTACCCCAACTCCCCCGGCGGCCAGATCGCGCAGCAAGGTGCGCAGGTAGCCGCGCTGGTGTTCCGGCACCAGTTCCAGAGGACCCATGGCGGCAAGTTGTTCGGCGGGATACCCCATGGTGTCGGCCACCGAACGGTTGAAATCCACGAAGTGCAGGGTGGCGGGGTCGATCAGAAAAATGGCGTCGTCGCTGGTGTCGAGGGCGGTGCGGAAGCGGCGGCGGGCGGCGGCCTCGCCCTCCCGTTCCTCAATCAGAGTGCGGGTGTGGGCCTCGTTGACCCGGCACAGGTGGAGCATCTTCGCCAGATTGCTAAGTACTGGTGAAAATACCTCGGCGACCGGCAGTGCGCCGCCCGGAGGGGTGCTGGCGAACAGCAACAAAACCCCCTCACCGGGCACCGGCAGGCGCAGACAGACAGGGTAGGCGGGCGGTGGCGATGTGGAAGGGAACAGAGGCACCACCAGTTCCGCGACGTCCTCAAGCATTTGCGGCGGCCCCCGCATCAGCCGGACGTCCAGGGTGATGCTGGCGCCGATTCGTCCGCGCAGGGCATGGCTGCCGATGGCCATTTCCAAAATGCCGGAGCATCCACTATTGGTGTGCCCTCCAGCATTGCCGGGTATACCCAGCTGCCGGGAAATGAACACGCCGCACGGAAACGATGTGTGGTAGAGCAGGCGCTGCACCACACGCGTGAGCAGGGGGCGCACTGTGGTCTCCCGGCTCATGGTGAGTGCCATGTCGTAGAGGATGGTGAGGTAGCTGGCCTGATTCACGGCCCACCCCAGGGGATGCAAACCACGGTGGCATTGTGGAACAGGGGGTATCCGCCGCGCACCGCGCTGCCGATCTCTCCCAAGGACAGAGCCCCCGCCAGACGGGCCGGGCGCAGTCGCCGGGAAAGTTCCCCCAGTTCCCGCCGGGCGTCATCGCCCAGGTGCATGCGGCGTCCGGCACAGTAGAAGGTTTGTACCAGACTGACCGGGTTGCGGTCGCAGTGCTCCCCCAGTAGCCGCACTGTGTCCCCGGCGTCGGCGGAAGCGGCCTTGAGCAGGGTGAGCACGGCGTTTTCGGGAATCTCGCCCACACAGGTAACCGCGCCACTCTCGTCGAGGGCCACCGGGATGCGCACCACCACCTCGCCATCCATGCGCAGGATACCGAGCGGATAGTGCACCGCGTGCTGGTAGAAATTGGCCGGAGTGACCCGGGCGCCGTACACATCCTGGATCAGCCGTGCGTAGACTTCAAAGGCCGGGCGCCAGTCGATGCTGGTAATCCGGTTGCCGCTGGTGGCGGTAGCGGTGATGACCTGGTCCGGCGAGTGGTAGCCGTGCGCCAGCGCGGCGCCACCATGGGCGGGCAGGAGCAGGGCCAGCAGGGCGTCACGGACGAAATGCTGGCGATCGAACAGGCAGTCGATGGGCTGAAAGGTCTCGCTGCCCGCATTCACCCCCATGTAACGCACCCGGTCTGCCAGGGACAGATACAGGCCGTCCAGAAGTGTGGCAATGTTGGGGACCAGACAGTCGAAAATCAGGAACAGGGCACTGGCGCCATCTGCCCCGGAGTGGGCTTCGGCCATTTCCGCCACACAACCAAGGGCGGACTCTGTGTCCTCGGCGTGGCTGAGGTCGGTGGCCAGAGTGACCCGAACATCCATCGGCAGGGGCAGCAGCAGCACCCCGCGCTTGTAAAACCGATCATCTACGACCAGTTCAGGAAAAACCGCGCCCGCCAGTTCCAGATTTTGCCTCTCGCAGGCCCGTTGCAGTACGGGCACGATTTCACGGTCGGCCTCTGCCACCAGCGCCAGCACACCGCACCCGGTACCGGCCAGACGCAACAAAGCGTCACCGACCGCGTCCACGGTCGGTACTTCGATGAACTCGAATAGCAGTGGTGCAGTCACCCACTCCCCCCATTTTTTCCGCTACCCACGGAACCCCACGTTCCACCACGATTCAGACCCCGCCACAGGATGGAAGGCAAACACGCTGCTGTCAACCACCCCCGGTCCGGGTGTGTTTTGACGGCACTCGGGATGGGGCCGGGGCAGGCGCGGGGGTTTGGTCCCACATCCGCGCCAGAAGGGGGTTTCCGGGGCGGTAGTAGGGGTATCCGAACTGGCTGAAAAACACCTTTCGGCCGATGGCGTCCAGGTGGGGCCAGGTAGCGGCAATGCGGGATTGGTGGCGGGCGCGTTTTTTGGCGAAAAAAAGGCCTGCGAGACACAACTCCCGATCCGTTGGCTCCCCCCCCCTGCAGGTGTCCCTCACCCGCGACGGCAGCCTGGAGACCATCCAGCGCCCCAGATAACCGGCTGTATTGAAGCAGGCCTGGCGCACCACACCGGATCGCTGGCTGCACTGGTCGGTCAGGTTGGCCATTTCGGTTTCGGTGCGGGGCACTGGCAACAGAAAACGCATGCACGCTCCCGGCAGTTGGCTTAGGTTTCCGCACAAGTTCATGCGCTCGTGAACTTTTGCGGCAAAGGTGGCGTTGGTGGTGGCCACCCCGCGCAACAGGATCGGTCGGGCATCCATGAAAACCCCGGTCTCGCAGTAGAAGCGCAGTTCCATGTCGTCACCATACAGTCTGCGACACCCTTCTACGGAAGCGCGAAAACCGGACCCGGCCACATGTTGCAATGCGTGTCCCACGGCGTGGGCGCAGTTGCCGGCGAAAAATCCCGGAATGGTGGCACCGCTGCCGCTGCAAAAGCGGCGCAACTCGGGTACCAGTGCCAGAGCCTGCTCCCCGGAACTGCCCGGAAGGCCCATTGAGCGGTGATGAAACGAACCCGCCACCGCCCCATGCACGCAGCCGAAGGTGCAGGACGAATCACAAATTCCGATTGCCTGCTCCAGGTTGCCGGTGCGCCGGGCAAGCAATTCCCCCAGGGAGTGTAATTCCCCGTGGCAGGAGGGGTTACGCCGGTCGAAGTAGTCCATCAGGGCGGCGGCCCCCAGGTCGTCCAGAAATACCTCGAAAATCGGTGCGATATCGTCGTCCCGCTCCCACGCAGCTTCCCATTGCGTGGCGAACTCGGCCAGCCGTTGCGCCCGTCGCGTTTCCGCGAGGCGCCCTTGGGTCAGCAGGGGAATGTCGGTAAGTGGGGTGACCGGGGCGAAAATTGCCGTGACAGGGGGTGCCTCAAGCGGGTCCGGCACCTTGTCCACTGCGCGGGCGACGGGGTGCCCGCTGATCCAAAAAAACATGCCCAGGCACACCACAACCCACCGTCGGGCGAAAAACCGCCCCCGAAACCGCCCCGGTTGCATCCGGAACCTCTTTTCGCTTGGGAATGGTGCCTGGTTTCACCCTCCCCCGCTGTCCATCCGGCGTCCCCGCAGACGCCACCTTCTTCCGGACGGACCGGAAGCGCCCCCCAACGGGCGAGTCACAACACCGTTTCACCATAGCACAAAAAAATGGCACTGCGGAGGGGGCGGGGTTCGATTCCCCACCAACGAGGGATTCCGGGTGGAAAATTCGGAGTGTGGGGTTCGGTGGGGGGGAGGTGGGGGGACGGACGGCGATCAGATCAGCTGGGCACTCCGCAGGCGGGATCGCCTTCCTCTTCTCGCCGGGTGTGGCGCTCCAGCCACGCTTGCACCTGGCGGGGCTCCACGCCATAGTGGTTTTCGGCAAAACGGGCGGCCCCGGCGGCATCACCTTGCACCAGGAAAGGGGCCATGGACTCCTTTCCCAGCAGGTTGCGGATGGCCTCAATCACATCCAGGCAGGCGTAGACATCCCGGGTGCGCCCCGGCACCAAGGGCAGCGCGGCATCGTTCCCCAGGTCCAGCAACACGCGGTGGAAGCGGGTGTCCCGGCGATCGCTGCGGGATTCCAGCACCACGTTCTGAATGGCGTCGAACCCCAACACCCCCCCCGCCGGGATGAGGCCCCGGCGCGACCAGCGCAGGCTGCGGGTGGCGGCGTCGAAATCGAAGCGACTCACCCGGCTGACCAGCAGCCCCCAGGCAGACACGCCAAAGGCGAGGCCAGCGTACCAGGTCATTTCCGAGTTCCACCCCAGACGGACGGCGGAGAAAAACAGCAGCGTCCCCATACCCACCGCCCCCACGGCAAACGCCGGAATCAGCCAGGCGGAGCCGTGGCGCAGGATTAAGCGTTCGGGACGATTCTCGACGATCTGCATGAGACTCCCTGTGTGGATGACGGATTTCTATCCCGCCCGCGTTCCGTGCGTGGTCGCTTGAACCCCCCATCATACCGGGTTTCGCCAACATGAATCAAAGCGGGTAGCGGCCCCCATGCCAGGCCTGTTTCCCGGTTCCAGGTTCGGTGTAAGCTACCGCCGCCCGGTCTCGGCTACCGGGGTGCGCCGAAAAATCATCCTGGGGAGGTGAGTCTGATGCCGCTGGGTATGGAATTTCGAATCGCCTGCAAGGCGTGGGAGTTCGAGCAGATTCACCAACTGAACCACCTTACCTTTGCGGGGGAACTGCCGCAACACACCCCCCGCCCCGACGGGCGACTGGTGGATCGTTTTCACCACGAAAACACCTACCTGATTGCTACCGACGGCGCCAGCGTGGCGGGGATGGTGGCGGTGCGCGGTCAGCGGCCGTTTTCCCTGGACCTAAAGCTTCCCGACTTGCTCACGTACCTGCCGGAACACCGCAATTCGTGCGAAATCCGCCTCCTGTCGGTGCGCCCGGAGCACCGGAAGGGGGCCGTGTTTTCCGGTCTGATGACTGCGTTGGCGGAATATGCCATCAGCCAGCACTATGATTTGGCCCTGATCTCCGGGACATTGCGCGAGGAACGCATGTACCGGCAAATGGGCTTCGTCCCCTTCGGGCCGCAGGTGGGAACCGGTGGGGCGCATTTCCAGCCCATGTACATGACCTCGGACGGGTTCATGGACCTGTGCCGCAGGCGTCGGCTGTTCAGGGGGCAGGCCACCCGCCTGTCCGCCGGGCTGTCCGCTTCCTCAGTCCCTCGCGAAATCCTGAATTTGCTGCCGGGACCGGTGTCCATGTCCCCTTTGGTGCGGCGGGAATTGTCGGCGGAACCGGTCAGTCATCGGGGTGGGGAATTTTTGAAGGTGGTCGCACAGGTGCGTGCCGCTCTGTGCGCGCTGACCGGCGCGGCGCGGGTGGCCCTGTTTTCCGGCGGGGGCACCCTGGCCAACGACGTGGTGGCGGCCCATCTGGCCCGGATGGAGGGGGAGGGCTTGGTGTGGGTGGGCGGCGAGTTCGGCCGCCGCCTGGCGGAGCAGGGGAGGGCCGCACGTCTGCGATTCCGCACCCTGGAGAACCGCCCCGGAACGCCTCTGGAAGCGTCACGCCTGAGGCGCGAACTGGCCATGCACCCGGAAGTACGATGGGTATGGACGGTGCATTGCGAAACCGAAACCGGTGTGCTGAACAACCTGTCCGCCCTGTCCGATGTCTGCCGCGAGGCCGGGGTAAGGCTGGCGGTGGATGGTGTCAGTTCCCTGGGCACCGTGCCCCTTTGCCTTTCTGGCGTGTGCCTTGCCAGTGCATCAAGTGGCAAGGGGCTGGCTGCGGCCGCCGGGCTGGCGCTGGTGTTTCACGACCATCCGGTGGCCCCGGCGGAGGGCATCCCCCACTGCATTGACCTGGGGCGTCACACGGCGGACGGCGGCGTGCCACACACCATCGCGTCCGGTCCCGTGCTGGCCCTGAGGGCAGCGCTTTTGGAGACCGACTGGCCCACGCGATTTACCGCCATTGCCGAGGCTTCCCGCCATTTGCGCTGGGTGTTACTCGAGTCCGGTTACCCTGTCCTGGCGCCTGAGCAGTGCGCGTCTCCGGCAGTGCTTTCTGTGGATCTTCCCGCACGGCTTTCCTCGCGCCATGTGGGGGACCGACTGGAGCGACTGGGAGTGCGCGTCAGCTACCAGAGCGCCTACCTGCTGGCTGCAAACCGCATCCAGTTGTGCCTGATGGGCCACCGGATGCCGCAGCTGGAAATGTTGAACGACGCCCTGCGGAGCGCTTTTGGCGAGCCCGCGCTGAAACAGCGACGGGCCACCCCCGCCTGAACCGGATATCCGCGTCGCAGGGCGTGGGTCCGGGCGCGGAGGCGAGCCCGACACCGGTGGTCCGGGCGGAACAAACCCGCCACCCGGAACGTCCAACTTTTTGTGGGGAAACCCTTCTTTTACCTGCAGGGTGGATTCCCGCACCACGAAACGGGTATCGTCGCTCGGCCTTTGCACACGGAAACAGTGCCGCGTTTCTTTCAACATCACCGGGACCAGAACCACCCCCCCATGCTTCGTTCCTTGTTCGGCATGTCTCTCAGGCGCATGGTGTTCCTTCTGCTGGTGGTGGTGTGCGCCGTTCTGCCCATGGGGCTGATGGCCTACAAACTGTACGTGCTTGACTACCCCCTTTCCGGGCTGATTCCGGCCACCAGCTACATGGTGGACGTGAACATGGATGTCACCGGACACGGCGACAACATTCAGGTCAAAACTTACCTGCCCCGTACCGATGCCAGGCAGCTCATTACCGGCGAGGAAAACGCCTCCGGCGCATTCGTGCTGGAGTTGCAGGCGGATGCCCTCAACCGCCAGGCGGTGTGGAACGCGGAGGCGGTGGAAGGGACACACGCCATCCGCTACAGCTACACCGTGCAGGCCGAAAGTGTGCGCTACGACATTCCCTCCGGGCTACCGATCTCCGCCACCCAGCCTGCGGAACTCCAGGGCTACCTGGTTGCTGAAGAAGGCATCCAGGTGGGTGACCCTCTCATCACCGAAGAGTTGAAGCGCGTCGTCCCCGAGGAGCGCCCGGATGCACTTTCGGCCCTCACCCGCATCCACCGCCACCTGCAGGACGACTTCGCCAACCGCAATTTTTCCGGCTACACCGACGCATTGACTGCCCTCAAGCTGGGGGAAGCCAGTTGTAACGGAAAAAGCCGCCTGTTCGCCGCCATGGCCCGAGGTCTGGGGATGCCCGCGCGCCTGGTGGGGGGCATCATTCTGGAGCCCGGCAGCAAGCGCACCTCACATCAGTGGGTAGAAATCTACCTGGGCGGTCACTGGGTGCCGTTCGATACCATCAACGACCATTTTGCCTCCATCCCCGGCAACTACCTGGCCCTTTACTACGGCGACGAGGCCCTGTTCCGGCACACCGGAAACGTCAACTTCCACTATTCCTTCAAGACCAAAAAACGACTGGTGCCGCGCCGCGAGGTACAGGAATCCCTGGGGGGCTCGTCGTGGAATATCCTCAACCTGTATTCCGTGTTTGAGCGCATCGGCATTCCCCAGAATCTCCTCAAGATTGTGCTGATGATTCCTTTCGGCGCACTGGTGGTGGTGATCTTCCGCAACGTGGTGGGACTGGAAACCTTTGGCACTTTTCTGCCCGCGCTGATCGCCGCAGCAGCGCGGGACACCGGTATCTGGTGGGGCCTGGCGGGGTTTTTGACGATTTTGTTGGTGGCTGCCACGGTGCGTAAGGCGCTGGACTGGGTGCACCTGCTGCACTCCCCCAAAATGGCCATCATGCTCACGGTGGTGGTCATCACCATGCTCTCCCTGTCCGTGGCCGCCGTAAACGCAGGGCTGTTTGATCTGGCTCACGTCAGCCTGTTTCCCATCGCCATCCTGGCCATCACCGCAGAGCGGATCGCGCTGATTGACGCCGAGCAGGGTTTTTTGCAGGTGGCGCGCATCACCGTGGCGACCATGGTGGTGATCGTGGCCTGTTACTGGGTGATGGACTCGCTGTTTTTGCAAAGCATGGTGCTGGCGTTCCCCGAGGTGCTGCTGATAATCATTGCGCTCAACCTGTGGCTGGGCAAATGGATCGGCATGCGCGTGAGTGAATTTGTCCGCTTCCGGCGCCTGATTTTCACGGGAAAAGAATCGTGAAGCGTCTGCTCGGACTAGGTACGCGCTGGCGGCGGGCCCGGCAAGCGGCGGGACAGGTACTGTCCATGAATCAGCGCAACTTGCTGTACATCTACCCCAATAACCACCGGAAGCATTTTCCGATCTCCGACAACAAGCTGCTGGCCAAAAAGACCTTGGCCGCCGCTGGGGTACCGGTGCCGGACACCTATCGCACCTACGGCTCGTTTTATGAACTGCGCACCATGGCCGAGGATTTGCGGGGTTTTCCACCGTTCGTCATCAAGCCCGCCCAGGGGAGCGGCGGCGGTGGCATTGTGGTGGTGGCGGGCCGGGACGGCGATGACTGGCTGAGCGCGGGGGGAAAGCGCTTCACGGTTTCCGACCTGCGCGGCCATATTTCCGACATCCTGTTCGGCATCCACTCCTTTGGCCTGTCCGACTGCGCCGTCATTGAGCAGAAGGTGGAACAACACCCGGTGATGGCGGAACTCAGTCCGGGGGGACTGGCCGACGTGCGTGTGATCCTGTTCAAGGGTAAACCGGCCATGGCCATGACCCGCATCCCCACCCGCAGTTCCGACGGCAAGGCCAACCTTCACCAAGGGGCAGTAGGGGCGGGTATCGACCTGAAAACCGGCCGTACCGTACAGGCCATTCTGGGTGGACGCCCTGCCATGGAGCACCCCGATACCGGGCTGGCACTGATCGGCCGCCAGGTTCCATTCTGGCCGGAGGTGTTGCGGGTGGCGAGGCGCACGGCAGCTGCGGTACCCCTGGGGTACATCGGAGCCGACATCGTGCTCAGCCCGCAGGGTCCACTGGTGCTGGAGATCAACGTGCGTCCGGGCCTGCAAATCCAGAACGCCAACGGCCGCGGCATGCGCCAGGTGCTGGAAGCCCTCGGCGGCATGCACACCGAGTGGGACGAGGAGCCGTAACCGATGGTGCAACGTGTCCTGCGCGAGAGTTTTGTGCCCGTCACCCTGGTGCTGGTCGGCCTGTTCCTGGTGCTGCTTTACGTGCAGTACGAGGCCGACGTGGTGGCGGAACGGGAAACAGTGATCCATATCGCCCAGAGTGCGGTGCAGGACGCCCCGGACGTGCGCGGATCCAGCCTGTCGCTTGCCGGTGCGGGCGGACTGGAGCGCACCTCATCCGGCGCCAACACGTCCACGGATCCCGCCTACCGAAAGTTGGCCGAACTGATGGATGCGGGCAAATGGAATGCCGCCGAGGCGGCGGTGCAGGCCATCCTTGCCCAAGGGGAGACTTCGGAGGCGCTCAATGACCTGGGGGTCATCTACCGGCGGCAGGGACGAGATGCGCTGGCCCGGGAACAGTTCGAAAAAGCGGTGCGCACCGAGCCGGTTTTTCTGGGCGCCCATTTCAACCGGGCCCTGATGTTATCCGCCGCCAAAGACCTGCACGGGGCGGAAGAGGCCTACAAGCGCGTGCTGGAGGCCAATGCGGACCATTTCGAAGCCCGCTTCAACCTTGGGCTGTTGCGCCTGCAAATGGGCGACCCCTCCGGGGCCCGCGAGATGTTCCATTCGGCCTCGGCGGCGACCGGCGGCGAACGCAAGGCGCGGGCGCTTTATGGCGAGGGGCTGGCACTGCGGGAGATGGGCGAAAAGCGCTACCCGGAGGCAGTAAGCGCATTCGAGGCGGCCATCCGTCTGCGGCCCGGCTACGTGGAACCGCGCATCGGGCTGGCGGAACTGCAACCCACTACCAATGAGGGGGCGCGCACCGCTTTGGGGTATTTCAACGACGCACTGAGTCTGGCCCCTTCCGACCCGGTGGTTTATTTTCATTTGGCCGCCTTTCACTCCGGTCGCGGCAACACCCACGCGGCAATCGAGGCCTATTTGAAAGCGGTGCAGTACAACCCGGAATACCAGAAAGCGCGCTACAACCTGGGCCTGCTTCTGCTCAGGGAAAAACGTTGGGGAGAGGCGCGTACCCAGTTCAACTGGCTGCTCGCCAGCGATGCCTCGAACGCCGAGGCGCGATTCAACCTGGGCCGGGCCGCCTACGGCGAAAAACAGTACGCGGAAGCAGCAGACCAGTATCGCCGCGCCATTGAGCTGCGTGATGGTAACTACCCGGAGGCGTGGCTCAACCTGGGCACCACCCACGCCCGGCGGGATGATGACAAGGCGGCGATCCAGGCCTATCAGGAGGCGTTGAATCACAAAAACGACTACCCGGAGGTATGGTTCAACCTGGGGCTGGCCCACATGCGTGCCGAGAACTGGACCGAGGCGGAAAAGGCGTTCCGGCTGGCCATCCGCTATCGCCCGGATTACTCTCGCGCCTGGTTCAACCTGGGGGTGATGTTTGCCCGCCAGAGCCACCATGTGGAGGCCGCGGATGCCTACCGCAAGGCCCTGGCGATCCAGCCGGAATACACCCGGGCGCGGGTTAACCTGGCCCTCACCCTGTCGCGCATGAAAGATATCGAGGGCGCTGCCAAACTGTACCGCGAGGCGCTGGCGCAAGACCCTACCTACACGACAGCGTGGCTCAATCTGGGCCTGGCGCAACTAGACCTGAAACAGCCGGGGGATGCCGTGGAGTCGTTCCGTCACGCGCTGAAACTGGATCCGGAGGACACCTCCACCATGCGCCACCTGGCCCGCGGACTGCTGGAGCTCCATCGTTACGACGAGGCTGTTGCGGTACTCGCCGACGCCATCGATCGCAACGCTTCCGATCCCGGACTGCGGACCGCCCTTGCCAATGTTTACCAAGCCGCCGGACGCACCAGTGAGGCTCAGATGGAAAGAGAAAAGGCGCGCCGACTGGAGGAGAAGTGATTGATTGCTGTTTTCCAGCAATTCACACGTTTCTAACGAAAAAATCGTTTACTGTCTACAGTTTTTATCCGGATATTTTCGACGCTCACGGCGTGGGCAAAACTTTTGCACCATGTCCCTACCTGCTTAAGGAGCCTGTCCATGTCGCACATATTTCGTTCGCTTTTGCCGGGGCTATCCCTGACCCTGGCATTGGCGCTTCCGAGCCCGATCATGGCGATGAACATCGAGACCTCCGTCGGTATCGGTTATGACAGTAACGCCTTTCGTTCCCCGGACCAGCCGTACACCGACTATTCGGTGTTGTTGGCCCCCCCTGCGGTCACCCCGCAGGTCCAGTCTGGCATGTACCTGCCGCTGGAATTCAAGGCGGCGAGCAGCAACAAGACCGGCCTGAAAGCCAGCTATGACTTCTCGGGGGACATATATCTGAACGGTCTGTCCAACGCCAACAGCTATACCCACGAGTTTCGGCTGGCAAATGAACTGACCCTGTCGGGAAGTGGCAGCCGTCGCAACACACTGGATTTTGGCGCCACCCTGCGGCGGTTCAGTCGCACTTATTACGACCGCGACTCAGGATTGCCAAAGACCTCTGCAAACCGCTACAGCTACACGGCGCTGGGGGCGGACGCCGCCTACCAACAACGGATTTCCCGGGGCTTTCAGTGGGGCCTGGACGGCGAGGTGGAAGCGCGTCTTTACGACGCCGTTCCCACCGGTTCCAAGTACGACTACAACATCTACAAGATAGGGACGTACGCAGAATTCCGCGTGCTGGACCCCACCCGGCTGCGCTTCGACCTGGACTACACCATCAACGACTATGCCCAGTTCAAGGCCCGCAACCTGGTGGATGGACAGCTTTCCACCACCCCCCGGCAGGACTTGTTTGTAACCCTCCAGACTACCCTCAGACAGCGTTTGGGCAAGGACTGGACACTTTTCCTTGACCACCGGCTGCGCACGCGCGACGACGGATTTGAAGGTTACGACAACTACACTGCCCAGCGTGGGCGGGTACGTCTGCTGTTCAGCGGCGACGCCCTTAAGGTGCGGCTTTCGGCCGATCAAGAGGTACGCAGTTACGACAACGCCTTTGCATTCAACAATGTGGCCCAGGCACCCCTGGACTACACCGCGAGCAATGCCAGCCTGTCCACGGAATATGCCGTCAGTAAGACCTGGGCTTTGTGGGCCGAGGTGGATTGGCGCAATGTGGACACCAACGATATCCGCTACGCCTACGCCCGTACCCAGACCTTGGTCGGGGTGCGCGCGGAGTTCTGACGGGGAGAATTCATCGCTAACGGGCGGCGCTCAGGGACTCGGGGCCGCTGCCGATGGTCACGCTGCCATTCGGCCCGATCAACCGGTACTCCACCCGTTCCAGGGCCGGGGGGTGGTAGCCGGGCAGCATGCAGGCGCGTTCCCGCACCGCGTGGTGGACCAGGGGCAGAGCTCCGGTCACCACACGATCATGCTCAATAACATGGGCACGGCGGTCCGCCAGAAATGTGTGGCGCAGCAGGGCGGGCAATCCGGTGATGGGGTGAGCGGGGGCGCCCGGATTGGGGGCAATGGCCATGTCGTCCGGTGCGATCAACTGCACCCCGTCCTCGGTGCGCAGCCAATCGTAATCCAGGGCATCCGGGCCCAGCAGGACCAATCCTGTGCGACGACGGCGCAGGTCGCGCAGCATGAAATCCAGGGCGATGTCCGACAGCCCGTCCAGGTGAAAGCCCCCCCCAACGTCAGAGTGCACCCCCGGAAACCAGACCTCCGTTACCCGGTGGTCGCGGTTCATCAGGGTAGGCTGGAACGGAATACGCCGTTCGTCCAGTGATACCAGATGCAGGGCTTCGCGGATGTCCGGCGATATGGTGTGGTGTTCGAACAGTACACGGGTTTTGGGTTTGCGCTCGCGGTCCAGATTGGGTTGGTCGATGGATGCGACGGTGTCGAACACCCCCACAAAGCGAATCAAGTGGGTGCCGGGGGGCGGGGTGACACCGGTTCTGGCTCGCACGATGGCCGCAAACCGGCGCGCCAGCGCAGCGCCGCGACTGAAGCCAAACAAAAACACCTGGTCACCGGGTTGGTAGAGGCGTTTAAGATCGTGGCACGCCGTTCGCAGGATCGAGGCAACGTCCTGCCGTTCCGGTGCCAGGATGCGGTTGATGGTACGGCGCAAGCCGCTGCCATAAGTTCCAATTCCCCGATAGTAGAGGCTGTGCTGGGTGCCGTCGAGGGGGCGGTTTTGCAGGTCGCCGCCACACAGCAGGTGCAGCTTGAGGACATTAGTGATGCTGTCATCCTCCACCTCGCCACGCAAGGAGATGTCCTGTACCGCATCGCGAGGGGAGTTACTGGTACCGTCGAAACAGAAAATCAGGTTTTTGGCCACGTCCTAATAAATCCCCCTGTCTCAGGTTGCGGCGCCGCTCCGCCGTGTCGTCATGCGGCGCGTAACCTACGGCCTGGGGAGATCGGTTGCCATGGCCCCGCCAAGGGGGTTGTGGGGAAATTCGTGGTAATCTCTGCGCCCGTCGGCGCATGTGCGACGGGAGACGGGCGGGGAGAAACAACCCTTGGGAAACGGGCGAGGGAGCGGGCAGTGAACCTGAAAAAATTCAGTCGTGTGTTGATGGCTGCGGGGTTGATCGCCACCAGCGGGGCGGCGTGGTGGTGGGCGGCATTCTACGGCAATCTGCTGGAGGGCAGCCGCCGGGGTCTGGATGATGCGTTGAGCTGCCTGTATTCATCCGACGGTATCTGTACCCTGGTTCAGGGGTTGTCGCAACTTGGCGGAAGGACGCCGTATTCCCCCGGTCTGTTCCTGGCGGGATGTGTGTTGCTGCTGGGGGGGGCGGTGATGCGCCTGTCACTCAAATAGCCGACGGATACGGCGGGCCACGCCCAAAAAAACAGGGGCAGCCGGTGTAGGCTGCCCCTGTCTCGTTTTGAACTATGTGGGGGCGGAGTGTGGCCGCCCCGAACGGGGCCTAGTAGCCGCCGCGACGACCGCCACGGTCACCGCCACGGTCACCGCCGCCACCACGGCTGGCGCGGGGACGGGCCTCGTTGACCGACACGCGACGGCCATGGAGTTCCTTGTCGTTCAGACCTTCGATGGCGGCGCGGGCCTCGGCATCGGAGGGCATTTCCACGAAGCCGAAGCCACGGGAACGGCCGCTGTCGCGATCCATGATCACGGCGGCGGAAGAGACCTGACCATAGGCCGAAAAGGCTTCGCGCAGGTCCTGATCAGAGGTGTCAAAGGAGAGGTTGCCAACAAAAAGGTTCATTTTTTTCTCTTCATCCAAAGAAAAATTAGTGTCGCTCCTCGCGGAGACTATCCAGATACCGCCCGGCCGCCGGAGCGGTCGGTGTGGCGCCCGTGTCCACCCGATGTGGACCTACGGTTGTGGTTGTGCTTTCCCTGGGGGCGAGTCCGCTGGGGCTGGACTGCCTCTAGAGTGGCCGCAACCGGGGCCATACCCGGGATCGTCCGCGGTTCCACGGGACGGCCGGTGAGTCGTTCGATCTGCACCAGTTGCTGACGGTCTTCAGGGGTTACCAGGGAGATGGCGATACCCGAAGCGCCGGCGCGGCCGGTACGCCCGATCCGGTGGATGTAGTCCTCCGGGGTTTTGGGCAGGTCGAAATTGATGACGTGGCTGATGCCCGGCACGTCGAGTCCGCGGGAGGCCACGTCGGTGGCCACAAGGACCCGAACCTGGCCGCTGCGCAACTGATCGACGGCGCGCTGGCGCGCAGCCTGGGACATGTTGCCTTGAAGGGGGGCACTGGCGTGGCCCTGGCTGGACAGGGAGGCGGCCAGCTTTTTGGCGCGCCATTTGGTGCCGGTGAACACCACCACCTGGGAAAGCTGCGGGTCGGTCAGCAGATGATCGAGCATCGCCCGCTTGTGGGCGTCGTTACTTGCCTTGTGCATCCACTGATCAATCCCTTCGTGCCGCTGGGTGGCGACGGCCAGCTGCACCCGCTCCGGATTGCGGAGGTGCCGGTTCGCCACATTCAGGATACTACCTTCGAAGGTGGCAGAAAACAACATCGTCTGCCGATTTTTTGGAGTGGCGTTGGCAATTCGGGTCACGGCGTGGAGGAAACCCATGTCGAGCATGCGGTCCGCCTCGTCCAGCACCAGTATCTGCAGGCGGGCAAAATCCACGTTGCCGCGGTCCATGTGGTCGATGAGACGGCCAGGAGTGGCCACCAGTACGTCCAGCGGATTGCGCAACAGTTGAATCTGGGGTCCGAAGCCGACACCGCCGACGATGGTGCCACATTTAATTTTGGTGAAACGTGCCAGATCGGCGAACACCGAGGCCACCTGGGTGGCCAGTTCGCGAGTCGGGGTGAGCACCAGAACGCGTGGTCCCCGACCGTTGGTGGTGGGGGGGGTGGTCAGCAGGCACTGCAAGGCGGGAAGCGCAAAGGCAGCGGTTTTGCCGGTGCCCGTCTGGGCGGAGGCCAGCACGTCGCGTCCGATGAGCGCCGGGGGGATTGCCTTGGTCTGAATGTCAGTGGGAGCGGTGAAACCGCACGCATCCAGGGCGCGCAGCAGGTTGGCGTCGAGGCCAACGTCATGAAAGTTCAATTTTGGTGAGATCCTTGTGTCGCCTGCCATTGGGCGATGAATAAGCAAGAAACCGGGCCTGATGATTCAGGCGAGCGCGGAAGGCCACTCTTCAATGGAGCGGAAAATCGCGGGGGTTCCATTCTGTGTGGCGACGGGTCATGGCGGCCCGCGCCGGTGAGGCCGCAGACCAGAAAACCCGTTATAAAGCGGAATCCCCAACCAGCGGCAAGCACCTCCCCCCTATCGGAGGGTTCAGAGGTGACTATAACCGAGATTGTGGGGAGTGGGAAGTAAAATCTGGAAACGGAAAAAAACGGACACCCCAGGTGTGTGGGGTGTGACCGTGCGGGACCCTGGTGTGACGATTGCTCCGGGATTGGCTGTTCAGCCCTACCAGAAGCGGGTCAGCAGCACACCAATCTGGCCGTTTCCCGCCACCGGGGTGATGGTGACCTGATGGTACGGTGTGGTGAACGTGTAGCTGGGCAGTACGCCCACGACCGCCCCAGCGAAGACATCGTGCCAATAGTGCTGCTCCGGGTGCCCCTCGGCCCGGTTCCACCCCACAAAGCTCGCGGCCAGATAGGCGGGAACCCCGTATTTCCAGCCGTACCGCATCTGGATGAAAGAGGCGCCCTGAAACGAGGAGGAGGTATGTCCGGAGGGGAATGACTGACCGATGTGCGCCCCATGGGGGATCTGCTGGTGACGGTTCCACTCACCAGATCGTCCGTGACCGTGGCCGTGGCCAGGTTGACGGTGGTGGCCCCCAGAACGCCGCTGATTTTAGCCGTGCGGGTGA
>Ga0224495_10000027_pt1 | contig 131156 bp, 114 predicted proteins | sample SF_Jul11_sed_USG_FD_168128 | JGI IMG/M metagenome (GOLD analysis project Ga0224495, IMG submission 168128) | Sediment microbial communities from San Francisco Bay, California, United States - SF_Jul11_sed_USGS_4_1 | ecosystem: Environmental > Aquatic > Marine > Sediment | place: USA...
CGTGGGCGGCACCTGGAAGGACCTGACGGACAACGTGAACATGCTGGCGGGCAACCTGACGAACCAGGTGCGGAACATCGCCGACGTGACCACGGCGGTGGCGAACGGCGACCTGTCGCGGAAGATCAGCGTCGAGGCGAAAGGCGAGATCCTGCAGCTCAAGGACACGATCAACAAGATGGTGGACCAGCTCAGCACCTTCGCGGCCGAGGTGACGCGGGTGGCGCGGGAAGTGGGCTCGGAAGGCAAGCTCGGGGGCCAGGCGGCGGTCCCCGGCGTGGCGGGCACCTGGAAGGACCTGACGGAGAACGTGAACATGCTGGCGGGCAATCTGACGAGCCAGGTGAGGAATATCGCCGTGGTGACCACGGCGGTGGCGAACGGGGACCTGTCGCAGAAGATCACGGTGGAGGCGAAGGGCGAGATCCTGCAGCTCAAGGACACGATCAACAAGATGGTGGACCAGCTCAGCACGTTCGCGGCCGAGGTGACGCGGGTGGCGCGGGAAGTGGGAACCGAGGGCAAGCTCGGGGGCCAGGCCGAGGTGAAGGGCGTGGCGGGCACCTGGAAGGACCTGACGGACAACGTGAACATGCTGGCGGGCAACCTGACGAGCCAGGTGCGGAACATCGCCGTGGTGACCACGGCGGTGGCGAACGGCGACCTGTCGCAGAAGATCACAGTGGAGGCGAAGGGCGAGATCCTGCAGCTCAAGGACACGATCAACAAGATGGTGGACCAGCTCAGCACCTTCGCGGCCGAGGTGACGCGCGTGGCGCGGGAAGTGGGCGCCGAGGGCAAGCTCGGGGGCCAGGCCGAGGTGAAGGGCGTCGGCGGCACCTGGAAGGACCTGACGGAGAACGTGAACATGCTGGCGGGCAATCTGACGAGCCAGGTCAGGAACATCGCCAAGGTGACCACGGCGGTGGCGAACGGGGACCTGTCGCAGAAGATCACGGTGGAGGCGAAAGGCGAGATCCTGCAGCTCAAGGACACGATCAACAAGATGGTGGACCAGCTCAGCACCTTCGCGGCCGAGGTGACGCGGGTGGCGCGGGAAGTGGGAACCGAGGGCAAGCTCGGGGGCCAGGCGGCGGTCCCCGGCGTGGCGGGCACCTGGAAGGACCTGACGGACAACGTCAACGCCATGGCCGCGAGCCTTACGTCGCAGGTGCGGGACATCGCGCGGGTGGCGACGGCGATCGCGAAGGGAGACCTGAAGCAGAAGTCCGTCGTCGAAGCGAAGGGCGAGATCCTGGAGCTGAAAGACACCATCAACGGCATGGTCGACAACCTCAGCACCATCATCGGGAACATCAACAGCATCATGGCCATGGTCAGCGAGGGAACGCTCGTCCAGATGATCGAGGTCGAGGCGCAGGGAGAATTCGCGTCCATGATCGAGGGCATCAACGGGACGATCAACAGCCTGCGGGGGATCGTCCGGGAGCTGACGGAGGCGGGCATCAACATCGGCTCGGTTTCCCAGAACCTCCTGAGCGCGGGCCAGGAGATGAACTCCATGGTCACGCAGCTGTCCGGTTCCGTGGAGCAGATCGCCGACGGCGCCAAGGCGCAGGCCCAGCAGATATCCGAAGCGACGCGGGAGAGCGAAGGGGTCGGGACCACGGCCTCCAGCACCCTGAACCAGGCCGAAGGCATGAACAAGACCGCGGAAGTGGCGATGAAAGCGGCCGGGGAGGGCAGCAAGGCGATGGAGGAAACCATCAAGACCACCGACCTCATGCTGGAAGGGTCGAAGGAGTCGGTGTCGAGCATCGAATCGCTCAGCAAGAGCAGCGAACAGATACAGGAGATCGTGGACGTCATCCGCGACATCGCGACCCAGACGAACATTCTGGCGATCAACGCGGCCATCGAGGCCGTGCGCGCAGGGAAACAGGGGAAAGGGTTCGCCGTGGTGGCGGAAGAGGTCAAGACCCTTTCGGCGGACAGCAAGGTCCAGGCCAAGAAGATTTCCACGCTGGTCCAGTCGGTGATGAAGGAGACCAAGGACACCGTCTCCACCATCAAGACCATGGCGGAGAACGTGAGCATGGGGAAGAAATCCATCGAGCAGACCTCGAAGGCGTTCACGGACATCAACCGGTCCATCGAGACCACGTCGAAGACCGCGCGGGACATTTCCGTGACGGCCGGGGAACAGAAAAAGAGCATCGACGCCATATCCCAGAGCCTGGACAAGATCAGCGGCATCGCGGCCGACACCTCGACCAGCAGCAACCAGTCCGCGGAGGGGTCGAAGCGCCTGCTCGCGAAGACCCAGGAGCTCACCACCACGGCCACGGCGCTGGCATCGATGTCCGAAAAGCTGCAGCAGACGGTTGGCCGGTTCGAGATCGAAAGCGGAGCTGCCGCAAAACGCGCGGCGGGCAGGGCAAAGCCGAAGCTTGCCGCCGCCTAGGACGGGGAGCGGCCGCGCGGACTTCATACCAAGGAGGCGGTTATGTCGACAGAGGGCGCGCAGAACGAGCCCGAAGAGGAAATCGAACGGGACCAGTACCTCGTCTTCAAGATCAAGAGCCAGGAGTACGGCCTGAAGGCCATGCTGATCCAGGAAATATCCGCCATGTTCGACATCAAGGAAGTGCCGAATGCGCCGGCGTACATCGACGGCATCATGAACCTTCGGGGCCGGCTGGTGTCGATCATCAACTTCCGCAAGAAATTCGGGTTCGAGGCGAAGGAGCATGACGAGGAAACGCGCATCGTCTACGTGGAGCACGAAGGTTTTCCCATCGGGATCATCGTGGACAGCGTGGAAGAGGTGATACGGATCACCGACGACAAGATGCAGAAGCTCCCCGAAACGGCGATCACCACGATGTCCGAAAAGTACATCGAAGGCGTGGGCATGCTGGACGAACGGCTGATCATCGTGCTGGACGCGAAGAAAGTGCTGGACAAGGCGGACGTGGCCGGCATCGGCGCGGCGGACATGCAGGGCGCCGGGCAGCCGGCGGGCGAACAGGCCGCGGCCTGAGACGGACAAACGGCAAGGAGGAGGGACAGATGGCGCGAGTAATGGTCGTTGACGACGCCGCATTCATGCGCGGTTCCCTGAAATTCATCATCGAAACCGCGGGACATCAGGTTGTGGCGGAGGTGGACAAGGGCGAGGACGCGCTGCGGCTGCTGAAGCAGCACCGGCCCGACATCGTGACGATGGACATCCTGATGAAGGGACAGGACGGCCTGGCCACCCTGCGGCAGATCCGGGAAGTCGACCCGAACGCGAAGGTGATCATGATAACCGCCATGGGACAGGACACCAAGCAGGAGGAGGCCCGGAAACTCGGCGCAGCGGGGTACATACGGAAACCGTTCAAACAGACCGAGATCGTGAGCGAGATCGAGCGGGTGCTGGGGCTCACGGCGGCGTGATCAAAGTCCTCGTTGTGGACGATTCCAGCTTCATGCGGAAGTCCCTTGCCCATATCCTGGAAACGGACCCGTCGATAACGGTCGTGGACACGGCGGACAACGGCGAAGAGGCGGTCATCAAGGCCGAAAGGCTCCGTCCGGACGTCGTGCTGCTCGACCTGTCCATGCCGGTCATGGACGGCCTTGCGGCCCTGGCGCAGATCATGGCCAGCCGGCCGACGCCGGTCCTGGTCCTGAGCGGCCTTGCGAAAAAAGACGCCACGGTCGCGTTCCGGGCGCTGGAGCACGGCGCAGTGGACTACATTGCCAAACCTTCGGGCGTGATCTCCTACGACATCGAACGGCTCAGGTCCGAGATCATCCTCAAGGTCAGGAACGCGGCCGCGGCCGACGTGGGCAAGCTGCTGCGATGGATGCCGGCCCTCCTCCCCGCGCCCGCCCGGACGGCGCGGGACGGCGGCGGGAGCATTGTCGTTCTGGGCGCGTCGACCGGAGGGGTGAATGCGCTCCCCCTCGTGCTGTCCGGCCTGCCGCGGGACATGAAGAGCGCGCTGCTCGTCGTGCAGCACATGAGCCTGGAATTCATTCCGCACCTGGCGGAGCGGCTGAAGCGGGCATGCGCGCTGCCGGTGGCGATCGCCCGGAAGGACGCCGTCGTCGTGCCGGGGCAGGTGCTGGTAGCGCCCGGCGGCTGCCACACCGTCATTGCCAGGCATGAAGGAACGGTGAAAATACGCTTCACCCGGAAGAACGCTGCGTCTCACCTGTCTCCGTCCGTGGACCTGGCCATGGAGTCCGCGGCGGCCGTCTATGGGGAAAGGACCGTGGGCGTGCTGCTGACGGGCATGGGCGCGGACGGGGCTCGGGGCATGTGCGCCGTGAAGGACGCGGGCGGCGCGACGATCGCGCAGGACGAATCGAGTTGCGTCGTGTTCGGAATGCCGAAGGCGGCGATCGAAGCGGGGTGCGTCGACCAGGTCCTGCCGCTGCCGAAGATCGCCGATGCTATCCTGTCGAAAGCTTCATAAAGCGAGGAGGCGTACGAATGGCGAAAGTGCTGGTTGTGGATTCCTCTCCCTTTATGCGAGGGACCCTGAAATTCATGCTTGAGAGCGGTGGCCACGACGTGGTCGCGAACACGGACAACGCGAAGGAAGCCCTGGACTTCTACAGCAGATACCGGCCGGAGATCGTGACCATCGACATCTCGGAAGATGAAGGGCTCGGGCTGGTGCGCGCTCTTTCCGGCCTTAATCCCTCGTTGAAGATCGTGACGGTCTGCGGCGAGGGCAATGAGGACAAGCGGGAAGAGGCGAGGAAATCAGGCGTTTTCGGCCACATCATGAAACCCTATAAGAACGACGAGATCCAGTCGGAGATCAGCAGGGTGATCAAGGCCGCGAAAAAGCCGTAACGCAAGGGGGCGCGCGATGAAATGGTTCCTGAATATATCGACAAGAAACAAACTGTTCGCGGGATTTACGCTGATGATCGCTTTCATAATGATCATCATGGCGGTGGCATATAAGGCCTTCACGGTCATCCACGAGACCCAGGAGGTCATGATCAATCTGGAGTTCCCCGTGACCCTCCAGCTGGCGAAGCTCAGAAGTATGCTGAACCGGGAGCGCGAATTCATGTCGAGGATGGTCCTGTCGGGGAAAGACGCCGACCGCAAGCAATGGCATGACGACATCAAGCAGGCCGGCCGGGAGTACGACGAAGGCATGCAGAGCCTGCTGAAGCTCGTCCGGGACAACGCGCTGTACGCGCCCCTTGCTAAGGACCTGGTCGGCCGGACCGGCGAGTACCGCAACCTGTGGGACGAGCAGATCGTACCGGACCTGCTGCGGGGAAAAACGCGCGACGCCCACGCGGCGTTCCTGGGGCGGCACCTCGAACTGTACGATCAGCTCCGCGAGGTGTTCGTGAAGTTCAGCGGCGTTTCTGAGATGCGGGACCGGGAGCTCAGAAACGAGTCGGAGAAGATCATGACGAACACGCTCCGCCTGTTCCTGGTTATCGGCGTTGTCGCTCTTCTTGCCGGGCTCGCGCTGGCGATCTTCATCACCGGCGTCATCGGTACGCCGCTGCGGCAGGCGTCCTCGATAGCGGAAAAGATCGCCTACGGCGACCTGACCGTGCCCATTCCTCCGGCGGACCGGAAGGACGAGATCGGGTCCCTGTTCTTTGCGCTGGGCATGATGATCGAAAGCCTGCGCGTGGTGACGCGGGAGATCAAGTCCTCGGTCGAGGTCATCGGCGCGGAGGCCGGTCCCGAGGACTTGCAGGCGCTGGCGGCAAAACTGAAGAAGCTCGTGTCGCAGTACAAAGTGTGAAGAAAACGGCGCGGCGCAAGGCGGACGGGAGGGCTATGTCCGAAGAAGAGAAGAAAGAACGCTTCGACGGCGGCGACAGCATGGACTTCTCGGTATTTCTGGGCGATTTTCTGCGGGACGCCCAGGAGGGGTTCCAGGAGGCCGGCACGGCGCTGCTGGCCCTGGAGAAGGACCACGGACGGAGGGAGGCGCTGGACGATGTCTTCCGGGTCGTGCATACCATCAAGAGCTCTTCCACGATGCTCGAGTTCGCTGACATCGCCGGGTTTGCGCATACCCTGGAAGACCTGCTCGGACGCATGCGCGACAAGACGGCGCCGGTCGACCGGACGGCCATCGATATTCTTTTCGACGCCATCGGCCTCCTGGAAGCGCTGGTGGTCGCGCGGGCGGAGAAGCGAGCAGAGCCCGCCGAAAGCGTCTTGCAGAAGGTCCGGGAACTGAAGGACCGGATTCTCGCGCGGGATACGGGAACAGTGCCCCAGGACCGGCCCCTCGGTCCGGAGAAGCCCGCGGCGGCAGCGCCGCAGATCGAAGCGATCCGTTCCGTGCGGGTGCGGGTGGACGTGCTCGATTCGCTCTTCAACCTCGTGGGAGAGCTTATCATAATCAAGAACCGCATCGACAATCTCGTCGCGGACGTGCCGGGCAAGGAACTGAAGGCGGCCTTGTCCGCCATGGACCACATGATCGCCACCCTGCAGGACGACGTGTCCGCGGCGCGGATGGTGCCGGTCGACGAAATCGTCCAGAAGTTCCCCCGGATGATGCGCACCCTGGCGCGGGAGCGGGGCAAGGAGGTCGACTTCGTCATCGAAGGCCGGGAGATAGAACTGGACAAGTCGATCCTCGACGCCCTGGGCGAGCCGCTGCTCCATCTGCTCAGAAACGCCGTGGACCACGGCGTGGATCCGCCGGAGGAACGGCGGAAGCTGGGCAAGCCGGGAACGGCGGCCGTCACGCTGTCGGTGATGCGGACGGAAAACAACATCCTGGTAAGCGTGGAGGACGACGGCGCGGGCATCGATATTTCACGGATGCGGGAACTTGCCGCGGCCCGGGGCTACGTGAAGCCGGCGGAAGCGGAGCGCATGCAGGAGCGGGACGTGCTGAACCTGCTGTTCCAGCCCGGAGTGAGCAGCACGGAGCAGGTGACCAGTCTCTCGGGACGGGGCGTGGGCCTCGACGTGGTGAAGACGTCGGTCCGGAAGATGGGAGGGACCGTAGACATCGCGACCCGGAAAGGAGCGGGCAGCCGCTTCACCCTGACCCTGCCCCTGACCACGTCGATCATTCAGACCCTGCTGGTCGGCGTGGGCGCCCATACCTTCGCGATCCCCTCGGACATGGTGCTGGAATCGCTCGAAATCAAGCCGGAGGACGTGAAGGACGTCGGCGCGCGGCAGGCGCTGGTCCTGCGCAGGGAGGCGATTCCCTTCGTGCGGCTGCACGAGGCGCTGAACATTCCCGCGGAAGAGGGCAGGCGCGACGCTTTCGCGGTCATCATCAAACAGCGCGACTCCTTCGTGGCCGTGGGGGTGGACGCGGTGCAGAACCACGCGGAGAACATCATCAAGCCCTTCGACCCCGTTGCGCGGCAGTTCAAGGGCTTTTCAGGCGGCATTATCATGGGAGACGGAAGCGTGGCGCTTTTGCTGGACATGCCCACGCTGCTGGGGTTCGATACCCTGCGGGAGGAAACGCTGACATGAACGGACCAACGTTGTATTCGGAAGAGCAGCTCGATTACCTTAAGGAAGTGATGAACATCGGCGCGGGGAACGCATCCACGGCCCTTTCGCAGCTGATGGGCCGCGATGTCGTCATAGAGATGCCGAGGATCCTGGAGGTGAGCATCGCGGAAGCGCATAGCCTCTTCGGGGGCGCGGAGGAGCCCGTGGTCTGCGCGGGCATGGACCTGGTGGGAGATGTGGCCGGAACGTTGTTCTTTCTCGCGCAGGACGAAGAAAAGAACAAGATCGAGGCGTACGTCGGCAAATACTTGAACGGGGCGATGAAAAAGGAAGCCCGGGAATCGGCGTTCGAGGAGGTTGCCAACATCATCGCCGGCGTGTTCCTGACGGCGGTCCACGATTATACGGGCCTGCACGTCTATCATACGGTGCCGGTCGTGGTGCGCGACGCGGTCGAGGCCCTGTTCGAAGAGCCGATCAGCACTGTGTTTACAGCCGCTCCCAAGGCGGTCATCGCGGAAATCGAGTTTGTCTCGCTGCCGGACGGGATGCGGGCGCTGCTCAGCATGATCCCGACCCCGGCCGCGCTGGAGAAGATACTGGGGTCCATGAAGGGCGTGCGGCAGGGATACGGTATGGGGGAATGATAAAGAGCTCAAAACGGCGGAATATTTTCCCGCAGGGACGCAGATGCGCAGAGAAAAGCCATGCTTTGGATCTTATATTAAGAATCTCGAAATAGGAACAACATAACAAGCCGTCATTCCCGAAGAATTAATCGGGTATCCGGTGAAAACCAGATCCCCGATAGAGCCGCTCGGGGATGACGATTCAGTTGGCGTAAGGATTATTATGAGATTGCTGATAAGTTCTGAAGGATTTTGACGTTCTCCGCGTGCTCTGCGGCACGCCTGGAGGCGCCTGCTTCTGGCTGTGTTGAGACCGGAGTATCCGGGTTTGGATAATGAACGGACGAAACGGCAAGAATGGTGATGGCCCGGTCTTGCGGGTGCATATGGGCGAAGGGGTCGTGGCGCGGGGGCCGCACATCATCCTGTCCCCGGGCATCGGTTCCTGCGTGGCCCTGGCCCTGTACGATACTGATGAGCGGCTCGGGGGGCTGGCCCATGTCATGCTGCCGGAAACGGCTGTTCTCGCAGGCCGCGGCGCGAAACGGGGAGATGGGGACGGAGCGGAGCGCCGGCCCCTTATCCTGTCGCCCTTTCAATACGCGGACACGGCGATCATCACCCTGCTGGAAATGCTGCGCGCCCTGGGGGCGGCGGAACAACGGCTCATGGCGAAGCTGGCCGGCGGTGCCAGGATGTTTCCCTCCTACAACGGAGGGAGCGTGGGCATGGGTGAGCAGACCGCAGCGAACGTCAGGTCCCTTCTGGAGAGAAAGGGAATCCGCCTGGCAGGATGGGACCTCGGCGGAACGCACGGCAGGACCGTGGAGTTTCACCCCGGAACCGGCAGGATGGTCGTCACGGCGCAGGGCAAAGAAGGCCGGGAATTGTAGGAACAGCGCGGAGCAACGGGTGCAGCAGAACGAACAAAGCGACATTATGCGTCAGCGGATCCGCTCTCTCCGGGAGAGCGCGGATTTCCTGTCGGCGGTCTTCGAAAGCCTCGTGGGGTACGCGATCATTGCCGCCGACTTCGACGGCAATATCCTCGCTTACAACGAGGGCGCTCATCAGATCTACGGGTATGCGCCGGAGGAAGTCATCGGCCGGAACAGCATCGAGCTGTTCGTTCCGCGGGACGCCACGGGGCCGGGTATGCTGCAGGACGTGATCCGGGAGTTGCTCAGCCGGGGACGATATTCCTATGAAGGGGAACGGATCAGAAAGGACGGTTCGGCCTTCCCCGCGGATGTCCTCGCCACCCTTACCAGGGACAACAACGGCCAGTTCATCGGCTTCGTGGAACTGGTCCGGGACCTTTCGGAGCAGAAAAAGATGGAAGCCCTGCAGGTGCGGGAGAAAACGGAGCGCATAGAACAGCTGGAGGAGGAATTGCGATCCCTTGCAGGCCTTTCCAATCTTCCGCAAACGAGCGTGACCGCCAGGATGTACGGCGTGATGACCCTGCTTGAAGGCGCCCCTGATATCTTCCAGGAACTGGCCGGTCGATATAAGGAACTTATGGACCTGGCGCTGGAACAGCGGTTATTCAAGGTCAAGCATGATATATCCGGCCCCCTCAGGGCCATCTCGGAAACACTCGGCTTTTACCGTGCAGGGCCGCGCGACGTTGTGGACATCCATGCAGCTGCCCTGAAAGAGAAGATCAGGACGGCCGAGAGCAGTGAGAAAAAGAAGGCCTATACAGGCGAGGGATGGATCATGGTCCTGGAACTCATGGGGGACCTGGCGTCGTTTTACCGCAACCGCGCGCAGCGGGCGGCCTCGCCGGCGGGCGAGGATGCAGACATGACGAAATCATAAAAAGAGGATATGAACCGCGGAGACGCTGAGGCGCGGAGAAAACCAAGAGACAAAGAAATGGTTTAGTTTTCAAACCGGAATCAAAGCTGTTGACCTTCTCGTCGCCTCCGCGTCTCTGCGGTGAAAACGTTTTCGTTCCGGCTTGTCCGGGTTGAGGAGGAACACCATGAACAAATTCAAACTGCGGCTGTACATCACCGGCAAGACGCCGAAATCGGAGCGGGCCATAGCGAACCTGGAGGACATCTGCAAAAGGGAGCTGGAGGGGCTCTATGAACTGCAGATCATCGACGTGCTGGAGCATCCGCAGCTGGCGGAGGAAGAAAAGATCCTCGCCACGCCGACCCTGATCAAGGACCTGCCGCCGCCGCTCAAACGGATCATCGGCGACCTGTCGAATGCGGAAAAGGTCCTGCTCGGGCTCGATCTCATGCCCGCGGAAAACGGCACGAAGCGGAAGGAGGGGAAGCAATGACGGCAATCAACGAGCATAGGTTTGTCGAAAAAACCGAAACCGGCATCGAGGGTTTCGACATGATAAGCGAGGGAGGGCTGCCCAAGGGCCGCACCACGCTGATTGCAGGCACCTCGGGAAGCGCCAAGACCGTCTTTGCCGTCCAGTTTCTCAGTGAAGGGATCGTAAAGAATGACGAGGCGGGCGTATTCGTCACCTTTGAAGAGCCGCCCGACGATATCCGGAAGAATGTCATGTCACTTGGCTGGAACGTGGCGGATTGGGAGCAGGAGGGGAAGTGGGCCTTTGTGGACGCCTCGCCCCAGCCCGGAGAGAGCGATGTCATAGCAGGGGAATACGACCTGAGCGCGCTCCTTGCGCGTATCGAACATGCGGTGCGCAAAACAGGCGCCACGCGGTTGAGCATGGATTCACTGGGCGCCATGTTCGGACGTTTCAGCGATGCAGGGCTGGTGCGGAGCGAGCTCTTTAAGATCGCCTCCGCGATAAAACAGATGGGCGTGACCGGCATCATCACCGCGGAGCGCACCGAGGAGTATGGCGAGGTGGCGCGGTTCGGCATCGAGGAGTTCGTCGCCGACAACGTGATCATCTTGCGGAATGTGCTGGAATCGGAAAAAAGACGCCGTACCATGGAGATCCTCAAGTTCCGCGGCACAAGCCACCAGAAGGGGGAATACCCTTTTACGGTGATCAAGGACGTCGGCATCGTGGCCATCCCGCTCTCCGGGATAGAGCTGAAACAGCGCTCTTCCACGGTGCGCATCAGCTCCGGCAATAGCGAACTGGACAATATGTGCGGCGGCGGCTTTTTCCGCGATTCGATCATCCTGGTGTCAGGCGCAACAGGCTGCGGCAAGACCATGCTTTCCGCCGAGTTTGCCGGAGACGCCGCACGGAACGGGCAAAAAGCCCTGATACTGGCCTTTGAAGAAAGCAGGGAGCAGCTCTTCCGAAACGCAAGCGGCTGGGGCATAGACTTTGAACAGATGGAGAACGACGGGGCGCTCAAGGTGGTTTGCCAGTATCCGGAAACCCAGGGACTGGAAGACCATCTCATCAACATAAAGCACACCATACTGGACTTCAGGCCCAACCGGGTCGTCGTGGACTCTCTCTCTGCGTTGGAGCGCGTCTCCACGATAAAAGGGTTCCGGGAATTCGTCATAGCCCTGACCTCGTTTATCAAACACCAGGAGATCGCCGGGCTCTTTACGTCCACAACCGGCGAACTCATGGGCGGGACCTCGGTCACGGAAGCGCACATTTCGACCATTACCGACACCATCATCCTCCTGCGCTACGTGGAGATGTTCGGAGAGATGCGGCGCGGCATCACGGCGCTCAAGATGCGCGGCTCCATGCATGACAAGGACATCCGCGAATTCAACATCGACGGCAAAGGCATGCATATCGGCAAGGCATTTAAAAACGTCACCGGCATACTCTCCGGCCATCCCAAGTTCAGCACGACCGAAGAGGTGGACCGGATCTCGGAACTGTTCAAGTAGGCGGGAACAGGCGGGGTGGGCCGCGAACAAGGAGCAAAGGAGGCAGATGGAAAGGCCGCTCAAAGTGCTGCTGGTCGTGAAAGACCCAGCGCGTTCCCATGAACTGGAGAGCCTGCTGGGACGGGGCGGGCGCGGCCGGATCGAACTCTTGCCCGCGGGACCGGAGAGCGTCGCGCCGGTCTGGACGGCCGGACCGGCGGACCTTGCCGTCGTCGATATCGACGGATTCGAAGAACAGGAGTTTGCGATCAATATCCGCGCCTGCATCCGGGACGCCGAGGTCCCCGTGATCACGCTGGGAAGCGCGGAGGACGAAGCGTTCGCGGGCAAGGTCCTGCGGGCCGGGGCACAGGATTATCTGGTCAAGAAGCGCCTGCACGCGGAGATGCTGCTGCGGGTCTTTCGCTACGCCATCGAGCGCACCCGGGCGGAGAAACTGGCGCGCGGAAGCGCGGTCGGGCTGCGCACGATCGTCACGCACAACGCCGATGCCATTATCGTCATGGACGAGAAGGGCGTTGTGCGGTACGTCAATCCGGCCGCGGAGGCGCTGTTCCGCGTCAAAGCGGATGTGTTCATCGGGAGCTGTTTCGGACATCCTGTTCTGGGCGCCGAGACGGCGGAGATCGACATCGTCCGCCGCGACGGGCCGTGCGTCGCGGAGATGCGGACGGTCAGGATCGAGTGGGAGGGGAAGCCGGCGATGCTGGCGACCCTGCGGGACATCACCGAGCGGAAGCGAATGGAGCAGGCCCTTCGGACGAGCGAAGACCGGTTCAGAAAACTGGTCGAATCGACGACGGACTACATCTACAGCGTCACGGTGCGTGAGGGGAAAGCGGTTGAATCGGAGCACGGACCCGGCTGCATTGCGGTGACGGGGTTTACGTCCGAGGACTACCGGGCGGACCCCTATCTCTGGTACCGGATGATCCACAATGAGGACCGGAACGCCGTTGTCGGGCACGCGGAAAGCGTTCTTGCCGGCAAGGCCGGTCCGCCGCTTGAGCACCGGCTCTTCCGGAAGGACGGCGGCGTCGTCTGGGTGAAGAACGCGCTGGTCCCTCATTACGATCAGGCCGGACGGCTCCAGTCCTATGACGGGATGATCACCGATATTACCGAGCGAAAAAAGTTCGAACTCGCGCTCGCGGAAAGCGAAAACAGGTTCCGGCAGCTCGTGGAAAGCTCTCCCGCCATCGTGTACGTATACTGCGTCGGAACAGGGGGCGTGTACTATTCGCCGCGGGTGGAACAGGTCCTCGGTTATTCACCGGAATACTTATACGAACATCCCCTGGTCTGGCACGATTCGATCCACGCGGAAGACCGGGAGAGGGTCGAGCAGGCCATAGGGGAGTTCGCGCAGAACCGGTCCTTCGAGGTAGAATACCGCGTCCGCGACGCGGCGGGAACCTGGCATTGGCTCTATGACCGGTCCATTGGCGGCGGCGCGGACGAGCGGGGACTGATCATTGAGGGCATGGCGCTGGACATCACCGAGCGCAAGACGGCGGAGGAGAAGGTGCTTGCGCACAGCCGTGATCTCGGAAAGATCGCGGAATCCGCCGTGACCCTCAGCACCCTTCCGCTTACGGAAAATATCTATGAAACGATCTGCGACACGCTGATGCGCATTTTTGACATTTCGATGACATGGCTGGGCATGGCCGAAGGCGCCGGCGGCATCATGCCGGTTGCGCAGTCCGGCAGCGGCGAGGTCGACCGGAGGACCATCGAGTTCATCTGGAACGAATCCTATAAAGACCAACGGCCCGCGGCTGCGGCGGAGCGGACCGGAAAGCCTCAGCTGATGAACGACTTGCAGGCGGAGACGGGGGGCGGGCGCTGGCGCGACGACGCGCTGCGGATCGGTTACCGGTCGGCGGTCGCGCTGCCGCTGGCCAATGCCGGCGGCAAGGTCATCGGGGTCGTCAGTCTCTACAGCTGCGAGCCGCTCGCCTTTTCCAGGGACAAAATGGAGCTGCTGCAGATTTTCACGGCCCATGCGGAAGGCGTGATCGAGCGAAGGCTGCTGATCGAAAATCTCGAAAAGACCGTGTCGGAAAGGACCCGCGAGCTCCGGGAATCCATGCTCCATGCGGAGTCGGCCACGCGCGCAAAGTCCGATTTCCTCGCCAACATGTCCCACGAACTGCGGACGCCGCTCAATTCCGTGCTCGGTTTTTCCGAGGTGCTCATGGACAAGCTGTACGGCCCGCTGAGCGAAAAACAGGATGACTATGTCAAAAACATCTTTCACAGCGGCAAGCACCTGCTCTCCCTGATCAACGACATCCTGGACCTCTCGAAGGTGGAATCGGGCAAACTGACGCTCGAGTTGTCGCGCGTCAGGATGGCGCACATAATGAAGAATTCCGTGGTGATGGTGCGGGAGAAAGCCATGAAACACGGCATATCCCTTGACGTGGAAATGTCTCCCGATGCTGACATCGAGGTCGAAACGGACGAACGGAAGCTTAAACAGGTCTTATACAACCTTCTAAGCAACGCGGTCAAGTTCACGCCGGACAAGGGGTCCGTGCGGGTGATGGCAAGGCGCGTAAGGAGTGAAACATCAGGGAGTGGGAGTGAGGCATCAGGGGTGAGGGGTGAGGAGTTCGGGGTTAGGAGTGCAGCGCAAGACGTTTCACCCCTTACACCTAACCCCTTGCCGGATTTTCTGGAAATTTCCGTGGCAGACACCGGCATCGGCATCAAGGCGGCTGACATGGGCAAGCTTTTCAAACCTTTTTCGCAGCTCGAAGGCGCCTATACCAAGACCTACGAGGGCACCGGCCTCGGGCTGGCGCTCAGCAAACGGCTCGTTGAATTTCTCGGCGGAAGGATATGGGTGAAGAGCGAATTCGGGAAGGGTTGCATGTTTGCTTTTACGCTGCCGGTGAAGACGCCAAGCGCGATGCGCGATATGAACGACCGCGAAAAGATGGATGATGAGCAACAGGAAGCTTGGCCGTGACGAATGAATGACAAGGAGCGCGTATGGAAAAGCTGCTCATTATAGACGACGACCCTCTGGACAGGAAGCTTCTCACCGACGTTCTCAGGAGTTACGGCTACGCGGTGGAAACCGCAGCAGACGGCCCGGAGGGTCTCGCAAAAGCCAGGGAAATCCGGCCCGATATCGTATTGCTCGACGTCATGATGCCCGGCATGAACGGATTCGAAGTGACCGCGCAGTTGAAACAAGATCAGGCCACCGCAATCGTTCCGGTCATCCTTATGACCTGCCTGAACGACACCGAGAACAAGGTGAGAGGCTTTGACGCTGGCGCCGATGACTTTCTCTCAAAGCCTTTTGACCGTATGGAGTTGCGGACAAGGGTCCGATCGCTGCTGAAGCTCAAATTTCTGAGCGACCGTTTACAGGCAGAGAAGGAACCGTACGAATTCACCCGGGACTGCATCCGCGGAACGGGGAAGGATGAAAAAGGCGCGGTCCTGATCATTGAGGACGACGAAGGATCGATAGAGCATTACCGGGAGATACTGACGTCGAACGGCCACGCGTGCCTGATTGCAAAGACCGGGAACGAAGGAGTCTCACTCCTGGAGCATGCTGCAATCGATATCGTTATTCTCGATCTCATGCTGCCTGATCTCCACGGTCTTGAGGTCCTGAAACTGATGCGGGCCAATCCTGCGGCAGCCGATATACCGGTCATCATCGTGTCGCTTGTGAGCGATCAGGAGATGCGCGTGGCTGGGATCGATCAGGGGGCCGATGATTATCTCGTAAAGCCGGTCAACCACCTGGAACTGCTGGCTCGTATACGCACAAATCTGCGCAAGACGGCCATCCGGCGCAAACTCGCGCAAGGGGTGGAGGCCTATTTCCATCATTCCGTCACGGATTCCCTTACCGGGCTGTACAACCGGTTCTACCTGAAGTCCGTCATGCAGAGGACCATGGCGCTTTCGAAGCGGTTCCACCGGCGCCATTGCCTGTTCATGGTCGACATCGACGACTTCAAGAGCATCAATGATACCTTCGGACATCTCGCGGGCGACAGCGTGCTCAAGGAAATGGGCGCGATCCTGCGGGAGATGGTGCGAACGTGCGACATTGCGGTGCGATACGGCGGCGAGGAATTTGCCGTGCTTTTGACGGACAGCAACATGGAAGGCGCCTATCAGTTCGCCGAACGTCTGAGGCAGAGGATCCAAGCATGCCGGCTGGAGGGCATCGGGGATAGGATCATAACGGTCAGCATCGGTGTCGCGGAGTTCCGGCCGCATGATGTTCGCCTGGAGGACATCATCAAGCGCGCCGACGATGCGCTGTATGTGGCGAAAAAGGCCGGCAAGAACAGGGTGGCGCGGTCTTGCCTGGGATGCGGCGGCGGATACGCCGCTGTAAATCAGTAGCCGTCCGTGGAAATGGCTATGACGGAAACGCAGGAACAGAACGAATGTAAGGGGCCGGCTCCGGCAGGGCTCGGCAAGGAGGCGAGCAAGGAGCTGCCGCTTGATATGCGTCTGTTGTCGGACGCCGTCATCGAGCTGAACATCTCCCGCAAGAACGTCGGCATTTATCCTCCCGGCCATGTCCAGATCGAGAAAAGCATCACCCGCGCCTACGAAGCCTTGCTCAAACTGTTCGAGGTCGCTGCGCAGATGACGCTCGGCGTTGCCAAGGACACGCTGTTTGTGGGGCAGGACTATCTGGACCGCTTAAATCCCGTGTATCGCGACTTTGCGCTTTCCCTCTCCCGGCAGGGCATCGCGGCAGTGACCTTCTGCCGCGGGCTGGACGAGCCTGAGCTGGTACGCTTCCACCGGATCATCACGACGAGGCCTGAAGAGATCAAATCGCGGGGCGGTATAGCGGCAGCCGTCGAGGAATCTGATACCCCCCATATTCTCATTACTCCCATTGATTACGCGGGATTTCATGTCACCGACGAGCAGGAGGTCAGGCGCGACGGCAGTGCCGGGCCGAAAGGAGAAGAAGGCGTCGGTCTGTGGGGGGATTTTGTTTCCCATCTTTCCGCGGGGAACATTGCCGTGGCGGGAAAGGACGTCTGGGTCGCTCTCAAAGACGCGGAGCAGGCGGACCCGGCCGAGCTGGCGCGGCTGCTGAACGAGCGGAAACTCGATCCGCAGGCCGTGCTGCAGAGCTACGACCGGGTCATCTCGAGCCACGTGCGGGTCCGGGCGGAACAGAAGCAGCTGAACAGGGGGCAGACGGACACGCTGCGGAGCCTGAACAGCCTGCTGAAGGACCTGCATCCCGATCTCCGGAAGCAGTTCCTTGCCGTCACCTTCGAGCGGACTGTCGATGCATCGCCTGCGGTGACCGAAGAGGTCATGGGCGGGATGACCGATGATATGGTTATCGATATGCTTCAGCAGGCGAACGCCCAAGGACATGAGATATCGCCCACGCTCACCGGATTGCTGCAAAAGCTCGCCAGCGCGAGATACGCATCGGCAGGAACGGCCGCCGGGGGAGAGGCGGCTTCAGGAGAACCGATAGCGCCGCTCTCGCAGGACCAGGTACAGGCGCTGTTCAACCGGGAGAACTACGAACAGTACGTTTCTCCCGAATACCAAGAAACGCTGACGCGCGTATCGGGCGGTCAAAGGGAAATGCCGGCCGCCGGAGAAGGCGCATTCCCGATCGAAGAATATGCCGCCACCATGACCGAGGAGCGGCTTGATTACCAGATCGGCAAGGTGCTGCTTGGGTTTATCGATGCGGACGTCGCTGATGACGATTACGGCGAATTCCTGAAAAAGGCGGTTTCGAACCTTCCCGAACTGGTACGCTCCGAACAGTTCGCTCTGCTCCACGATACCTATGAAACGCTTCGTTCTCACAGCAGGGAAAAGAAATCCGCAGCCAATCGCTCAATGGCCGATTATGCGCTCTGCAGCTTTCGGACCCCTGAATTCATCGGATCGGTTGCCGAGGCCTGGATTGCCTGCACTTCCAGGGAAAAGGCGAAGGTTGCGGCGAATTTCCTGCTTTCGCTCGGGAAGGACGCGTTGCCGCTGCTGCTCGACATCTTCAGCCGCGACGAGGCTGCCGGAGGCAGACGGCCGGTGTTCGATCTTCTCTGCCGGTTCGGCAACGCAGCGGTGCAGGAAGCGGTAAAACGGCTCGACGACAAGCGGCCATTGTATGTCCGGAACCTCCTGATGCTGATCCGCTGGGGATGGGATGCTTCCGTGGTCAATTCGATCCGTCCGCTGGCCCGTCATAAGGAGCGGCAGGTCAGGCTGGAGGCGGTCACCGCCCTGCTGAGATTCCACGACGCCGCCGCGATCCCGGCGCTTCGCGCGCTGATCGCGGATGACGACCCCGATGTGGCGGCGCAGGCGGCGGCGATTGCCGGGCAGTACCGCGTGCGCGCGGTCGTTGATCTCCTGCACGGCAAACTCAAGAAAGCGATCTTTTTCGAAAGCGATTACCGCGACAATGAGGACGTCATTCGGGTGCTGGGCGAGATCGGCGATACCAACTCGGTCCCGGAACTCGAGCGGATCGCGAAGGGCGGCTGGCCGCTCTTTCCGCAGAGCCGCGACCGCATGAAAGCGGTCCTCTTCGAATCGCTGGGACGCTATCCGCGATCGGACATCGCCGGGCTCATTGCCATTGGGATGCAATCGGGTAATCCGCGTATCATGCGTGCCGCTTCCAGACTGAGGGTGCCGAAACCGTGACGGACCAGAGAGTAGACGCTCAAAACAGCCCAGAACAGGATGCGGCCTTCCAAGGCGGAATCCTCAGGGCGATTGGTATGATCAATGCGGCGGTGGCGAACGTGGGCCTTTATTCTTCCGACCATCCGCAGGTGATCAGGTATATCCAGAACGTCTACGAATCCCTCACGGGCCTGCTCGCGGACAGGCCGGAGATTAATCTGCTGATCATCGGCAAAGATATCGTCGTGGAGAACAGGCCCGTTGTCGCCGGAGGTTCGAGCGGCGCATATCTCGAACACTTCAGCCGAATACTCGGGGAAAAAGGCGTGGAGCGGCTGACGTTCATCGCGGGAATGCCTGTCGAAGACCTCCAGGCGCTGATCAACGATCTTGCCGCAGGACCGGAGACGCCGGTCAAAACACGGCCTTCGATCAGGATCGGCAAAGTGGAGGTGCGGGTCAAAGTCGCCGGGAAACCGCGAGGAGGGGAGCCGCAGGCGGCCGGCGAGGTGGATCCTCTTGTTGCGGCAGCTGCAGCGAGCATTCCCGCCGATCTGCTTGAGGAACTGAATCAGCTGTCGGCAAAGGAGATGGATGAACTGAAGGAGTTGTATAGCCGCATGAAAAACCACAAGAAAATCAGCGTGCGCGGCATCGAGGATATCGTAAAGAATTTCATCGGATGCTTCCGCCGTGAAATAAACCCCCTCGGGATTCTTGCGTCCATCAAATCGGCCCACGAATATACCTTTACGCACGTGGCGAACGTCGGCGTCCTGACCATGAGCCAGGCGGAGCGCATGGGATTCACCGGCGAACACCTGCATAATATCGGCGTGGCGTCGCTGCTGCACGACGTTGGAAAATTGTTTATCCCCGAGGAGATTTTGGGCAAGCCGGGGATGCTCACGCCGGATGAGCGAAAGATCATGGAAACCCATTCGGTCAAGGGAGCCCGCTACCTTATCGGTCTCGAGGGCATCCCGAAGCTGGCAGTACTTGCCGCGCTGGAGCATCACATCAAGTTCGACGGAACCGGCTATCCGAGCGTCCGCGGCGGCTGGAAACCGAACATCATAAGCCAGATCATCTCCGTCGCGGATGTATTTGACGCCATGCGGAGTAAACGCGCCTATCAGGAGGCCCATCCGCTGGAAAAGATCGAGGGGGTGCTGCGAGGAGGCAGCGGAAAAGCTTTTAATCCGTTGTTGGTGAACCACTTCCTGAAGATGATCAAATAGTCGCTCGATGCTAAGGAACAGCACGTTATCGCGACATTAAATATCGCGCAGGCGGTGACGTTCCGCCCTCCGTCTCGGTAAAGTGGCTATAGCGTTTTGACATGATCACTTACGATAACCGATTCCTTCCTGCTCTCCCAAGTGTTGCACTTCGCAATCGAACTTGCGATTTTAATAAGTCGTCTGCCTTGACTTGTTTATTGTGAACGTACGTTTCCAACGTAACAATCGGCCCTCCATGGCCCATAAGATGAGCCAGCGCGGCCATACCGTTGTGTTAATCTGTGGTTTCAACTGCTTTTTTAGGTTAATCCGCATTCGCAAGGCATGACAACCTGCCGGTTCCGAAGACCGGCAGGTTTTTCTTTGTTCCACTCCAAAAAATATTTTACTTTTCCCGCTGATTCCTGTAAACTCACGTCATTCAGTTCTAGGGGAAACCGATTGAAATAATAGGTTTTCCTCTCCTTCCGCAGCAGTAAAAACAACCGAAGTTTTTCGAGGTCCCATACATGACGGAGCAGCAGAAAAGCCGTCTTGCAGCGACCCTGGCAGGTGTGCTCGGGCTCCTTTCAGTCAAGGAAGGGGGCATGGTCCTGCTCGGCCTCACGACCAAGGCCTACACCGTCCTTCCCTGGCTGGTCTGGTACAATGTCCTGCTCGGCATGACGTCCGTGATCGCGGCGATCGGCCTGTGGCAGCAGCGTGCCTGGGCCGTCCGGGTTGCGGGTGCAACGATCGTGTCGCTCCATGGCGTGGTGCTGCTGCTTCTGGTGGTGCTGTATGCCTTTGGAGTAAACGTGGCAGTCGCGAGCATCCTGGCGATGCTCATGCGCACGGCGGTCTGGGCGGGGATTTTGTTGCTGACCAGGGAAACGGCTCGGGGAGAAAACGGCGGCGGCGTAACAGGAAAAGAAGAGTAATCTCAGGCGTCCACGGGAGAGGGGATCCTATGCCGATGTTCATCCTGATGCTGATCATTGCCGCGCTCGTGGCGATCTTCTCGGTCCAGAACGCGGCGCCGGTGACGATCGCCTTCCTTGCCTGGACCTTCCAGGCCTCCCTCGCGATCGTGATCCTGCTCTCCACGGTCATGGGCGTCGTCCTGGCATCTGCCGCATTCATGCTGCTGCGCCTGAAGCGCGCCATGCGGGCAAAGGGCGCGGGCAAGGGCGCGGCAGGGGAGAAAAAAGAGTTCTAGGGCAATGCCCCGGTCCTACGGGTGCTTCCAGCCAAGAGCGCAAGTTCGCGAGGGGCCGAGGCGCTGCTGCCGTATGCCGCACTATTTTTTTATGAACGCTCTTGTCCTTGAATTCACCGACGACGTGACGCAGGAAACAGCGCATTTCTACGAAGACCGGAACGACTGGCTGCTGGTGCCCCGGGGCGACTACCTCGGCATGGTCGAGGCTGCCCGGACCGTGCACGCGGAGTGGACCCTGCGGGAGGGCGCGGAGTTCCTGTGCGAGACCTGCAGGTCGTTCAACATCCCGGCCAAGGCGCTCCACTACCTCCTGACCCACATCGCCGACGCAAAGCCCGAGATCGTTGTGGACGGAGACCTGCTGCATGAGATCAACCGCCGGCTGGTCCGGCCCTATCCCATGGGCGACGAGGACTGCGTGGCTTATAACGAGGGTGATCGATGACCGGGCTCTTGCGCAGACCAGCATCGAGCTTCAAACAGGTGACAGAGTGCTTATCGCTCCCTTCGCAGATCCCGATGGTAAGGATTATGCAAAGGTCCTGCGGATCATCGAACTGAACGCATGAGACTCAGGACAGTTCATCAATAATTGAAAGATTGCGCGTCTTGTTCGGTCCGCTTACGCCTACCCTAAAAATCCCCCATCTCTTTACGGTTACCCTTGCCTCGTTATCCTCCGGGCAGGGGCAAAAAACATAAGGAATCGTTGTTTCCAGAACGAAACGAACCTAGATGGTCAGGCTGAAATAGGGATTAACATATGCATTAAAACATAATTCAGTGCTTACCACGGTTGTTGGTTTTGTGGCAGTGGGCTGGTCTTCTACCGAGTGTTTCTGCCGCAACGATGAACATGGCGGCGTTCCAGGACTGGCCTGCCATTCCCAGCGGCTTTCCTGACTTCCCGTGCAGCCATTCGTTGAACTCCCAGCCGTTCAAGCGGCAGGCTTGTGCGTAGCGTTCCAACTCCTTTCGGGCCACTTCTTTCCTTCCGAGCTTCGCCAACAACAGCACCCAGAACCCGGCCACATAGGGCCAAATTCCGCCATTGTGGTACTGGTAGGGCATGTTCTGCTTGTGTCGCTCCATGTAGGGTCGCCAGAAACAACTTTTCCGCTGGATTGGAGAAAGCAGGGTCCGGATGGGCCAGGGTTGGTTCGCACGACGCTTCAGAATGCGGTCGACGATAATCTCCTGCTTTTCCCTCGTGGGAACGTCGAAGAGACAGGCAAGGATGTTGCCGTACACATCCACATCCTCACCCCAGAATGAAAAGTTCACGAAGCTGAGATAGAAATCCCGTTGCTCGGCTCCGCATTTCACGTAATCCGTCAGGACCTTCACCCTGCGGTGCTCGTGGCAGGACTTGTCAAAAGGGAAAAAGATATGCCGGAAGAAGTGGCGGGTTTTCGCGGCGGTCGGGATTCCGTATCGTTTCTTGACGGCGTACCATAGAGCATTGGAGTAAAGCACAAAGCCCGAGCGGGGCATAATGTCGGCCCAGTCGCTTGCTTCGTTCTGCTGTATGAGGAACATCCCCTGGTGTTCTTGGCAAAAAAGCCACGAAAGGGCTCTGGCGATGTTCGCTTCCAATCTTTTCCTGAGGCCTGCAGAGGGGATTGCACGGTCAAAGTGGTCCACTGCATAGAGCCACCAGAGCGTGGCGTCGATGCAGCCGGAGTACCAGAAGTCGGACTCCCTGTTCTCGGGCTTCACATATTTCGGGATCTGGCCGTTCGGTGCCTGGTACCGGGCGAGGGTCAAGAGCCCCTTCTTTGCGTGATCGATGAGTCCCTTGTCACCTGAAGCGACCATGCCGAGGCAGCAGATTGCGGCATCTCTGCCGAAGATGCTGGCGTAGTTGCGGTCCACGGATTTCCTTGTCCGCGCAGCTGCGATCACGCCCTGTGCATGGCAGTTACTCTTGAGCAGTGCCAGCGAACGGTCATAACATTCGGTGATGATGTCGGTCTTGTAAGATATCATATTTACCAAGGGAACGTATTGCGCATCCTTGAATGCTGTTAGCATAGCAGGAAACGTTGAATTATGTAAGGAGTTTGATAGAGCCAGGGCTGGCGCTTGAGGCTGATTTCCGAGGGTGGATTGATCGTGCGGATCGCATCCTGGCCTGGGTCGCGCTTGAGATCCGGTCCAGTATTGGCCGAGGAGAAGTGCGCCTTCATTGTTGACAATTTGCGCAAAACTGTTTATAATTTGCATACAAATCATTTGAGTGCAAATGTAAGTCTTTTTGTCCGTTAGGACTGATGTGTGTTACGGTGGCGCGGAAAAAGCTTGCCGCTATCACGTTGGGTGACCGGTCGGGACAGACCGAATACGACTTTACTGAGATACGGTATAGATTAAAGCAGTTCATCAGATCGTCCGCTGCATCCGCCTAAGATTCCACGTGAACCACCATCCGCAGACCTGGTACTGGAACTGCGATATATGCGGAACGCGTGGAGGAGCATTGGATGGACGATTATGACAAAAGAACCTCGCCAGGGACCGTCTGGCGACCGAGGGAGCGGTGGCGGCCTGATGCGCATCGAGATCTGGAACAGGAGGAGTTCGCATGAACAACATCCTGTATATAAACTGTACCGCAAAACCGCAAGACCGATACGGCAAAGTGCTGCGCGAGGCCGGATACCGCGTCCACAGCGGAACTTGGGCAGAGCTCATGCCCCGCATGCGCAACGGCACCTTGTCCGCCCAACTGGTACTAGCTGTGTGTAAAATACTAAATGCAGAGACGGGTGAGCGACTGCGGACGTTAACGCGGGCAGCTCGATCGGTGCCTTGTGTCCTTGTAAGTGAGGGGATGACCGTGGAGTCCTATCTTCGGGCCCAGGCTCTCGGTATTTCCGAGTACCTTTGCGAGCCTGTCGACGATGACGAATTGCTGAGGGTTGTGAGCGCATTGATGCAGAGCTTCCAGCAGCGGAAGCAATCCGCCGCCGCTCGATCGGCGGGCTGCTGCTAGGTCAGGACGCATGCCCGGCATCGGTCCTGCGAGTCGCGCTTTGTATGGTAAATGTCATTCGGTATCTGATATACTTTTGCGAAAGCGGCTGCATGCGCGCAGCAGAGGGCGATGGCCGTCCATTGTCCGTGCATGAAGAGGTTCCCACCGCAAAGAAAGGAACTGCCTGCGTGATCGAGGAAGGAAGAAGACGGGTCGTGATCGAGAACGTGAAGCCCGAGATAGAAGGCGGGACTTTCCCTGCCAAGCGGGTTGTCGGGGAGAAGGTCGAAGTGACCGCTGACATCTTCTCCGATGGCCATGATTCGCTTTCGGCCCGGATGCTCTATCGCCGGGCAGCAGATCCGTCCTGGACCGCCGTGGCCATGCTGCCGCGGGTGAACGACCGGTGGTGCGCTGAGTTCACGGTTGCCGAGATGGGTTCCTACGTTTATACCGTGGAAGGATGGGTGGACCATTTCCGGACCTGGCAGCGCGATCTTAAGAAAAAGCACGAGGCCGGGCAGGACCTGCGCGTGGATCTCATGACAGGCCTGAAGCTCGTGGCGAGAACCGTCGATCGCGCGGTCGACGAAAAAGGCCGGCAGTCGATCTCCTTGCTCAAGGTCCAGTTCGAAAAGGCGATCGGCAGGAGCGATGCAGAGGCTGTCGCGCTCGCCTTGGGGCAGGAGCTGACGGTCCTGATGGAACGCTATCCGGACCGGAACTATGCCGTCATGTACGGGAGAGAACTGGAAGTGATCGTGGATCCGCCGAAGGCGCTTTTCAGCACGTGGTACGAATTCTTCCCTCGGTCGGTCCGGCCGGAGAGGGGAACGCATGGAACCTTCAGGGACTGCGAGAAGTTCCTGCCCTATGTGGCCAGCATGGGTTTCGACGTCATCTATCTTCCTCCAATCCATCCCATCGGCACGACGAAGCGAAAGGGGAAGAACAACGCCACGGAGGCTTCACTCGACGATATCGGCAGTCCCTGGGCCATTGGCAGCGCCGAGGGCGGCCACGATGCCGTGCATCCCGAGCTCGGAACGCCGGAGGACCTCGAGCGCTTTGTCAAGAAGGCCAGGGATCTGGGCATCGATGTTGCTCTCGACCTCGCTCTCCAGTGTTCACCGGACCATCCCTATGTGAAGGATCATCCGAATTGGTTCCGGCACAGGCCTGACGGGACCGTTCAGTTCGCCGAGAATCCGCCGAAGAAGTACGAGGACATCTACCCGCTGAACTTCGAGTCCGAGGACTGGCAGGGGCTCTGGCAGGATATCCGGCGGGTGGTGCTGTTCTGGATCGCGAAAGGCGTTCGCATCTTCCGCGTGGACAATCCCCACACCAAGCCTTTTGTCTTCTGGCAGTGGCTTATCACCGACATAAGGAAAGTGCATCCCGAGGTGTTCTTCCTTGCGGAAGCGTTCACGCGGCCCAAGATCATGTACCGCCTGGGCAAGGTAGGGTTCGCCCAGTCCTATACGTATTTCACCTGGCGATATACCAAACGGGAGTTCCTGGAGTATCTGATAGAGCTGACGCGCAGCGACCTCCGGGACCTCTATCGGCCGAACTTCTGGCCGAACACGCCGGACATCCTTCCCGAGCATCTGCAGTACGGCGGGAGGCCTGCTTTTATCATGCGTTATCTTCTGGCAGCCACGCTTTCGTCGAATGTCGGTATCTACGGCCCTGCTTTCGAACTCTGTGTGAACGAACCGGTATCGGGCAAGGAAGAATATCTTCACTCGGAGAAGTACGAAATCAAACATTGGGACCTCGACGACCCGAAGAGTCTGAAAGACGTGATCACGCGGATCAACCGCATTCGGCGGGAGAACAAGGCACTCCAGACCACCTGGAACCTAGAGTTCTACGAGACCGACAACGACAACCTGTTCTGCTACGGCAAATCCTCTGAAGACGGGGAGAATAGCCTGATCATTGCAGTGAATCTCGATCCGTTCCATACCCAGTCAGGCTGGGTGACGATTCCGGTGAAGGAACTGGGGCTTGGTGAGCATCAGCCATTCCTGGTGCACGACCTGATCGGCGACGACAAGTACATATGGGAAGGGGCTCGGAACTTCCTGGAGATCAATCCTGCGGTGATGCCGGGGAATATCTTCCGGGTGCGGAAGAAACTGAAACGCGAGACGGATTTTGATTATTTTTTGTGAGAGGAGTGGCAATATTGAAAACTTTGACACGGAAGAATCGGATAAAGGCTTTGATAAAGCCGGATTAAAGCCGGAAAGTTGTTAAAAAGGCTTTGATTCATCATGCTTTTTCATGGATATTAATCCTCCTTTTCCGTGTAAAGTTAAAACTATATGTTCAAGCGCAAACGCATAGAACTCGAAGACAACCCACTCTGGTATAAGGACGCGGTTATCTACCAGACCCACGTGAAGTCCTTCTGCGACAGCAATGCCGACGGCATCGGGGACTTTCCCGGCCTGACGCGGAAGCTTGATTACCTGGAAGGGCTCGGGATCACAGCGATTTGGATCCTGCCGTTCTATCCCTCGCCGCTCAGGGACGACGGATACGACATCGCCACTTATTTTGCCGTGCATCCGGACTACGGCACCATGGCGGACTTCAAGGCCTTTCTGCGCGAGGCGCACAAGCGCGGCATCAGAGTGATCATCGAACTGGTGCTGAACCACACGTCGGACCAGCATCCCTGGTTCCAGCAGGCACGCCGCGCGCCGGTAGGGTCGATCCAGCGGAATTATTATGTCTGGAACGATTCGCCGGAAAAGTACCAGGAGGCGCGCATCATATTCAAGGACTTCGAGACGTCCAACTGGTCCTGGGATCCCGTTGCCAAGGCCTACTACTGGCACCGCTTCTATTCCCATCAGCCGGACCTGAATTTCGAGAGCCCTTTTGTGCAGCGAGCGGTGCTGAAGATCATGCACAACTGGCTTGACCTTGGCGTTGACGGGCTCCGGCTCGACGCGATACCCTATCTTTACGAGCGGGATGGCACGAACTGCGAGAACCTTCCCGAAACCCACGCCTTCCTGCAACACCTGCGAAGTTACATCGACGGTAAGTACAAGAACCGAATGCTCCTGGGCGAGGCGAACCAGTGGCCCGAGGACGCGGCCGCCTATTTCGGGAACGGCGACGAATGCCACATGGCCTTTCATTTCCCGGTGATGCCGCGCATTTTCATGGCGCTCCAGATGGAAGACCGGTTCCCGATCATCGACATTCTGGAACAGACGCCGCGCATTCCCGAGACCTGCCAGTGGGCCATGTTCCTCCGGAACCACGATGAACTGACGCTCGAGATGGTGACCGACGAGGAGCGGGATTACATGTACCGCGTTTATGCCCGGGACCAACGCACGCGCATCAACCTCGGCATCCGGAGAAGATTGGCGCCGTTGATCGGCAACAGCCGCAGGAAGATCGAACTCATGAACATCCTGCTCTTCTCGCTGCCTGGCACACCGGTGATCTACTACGGCGATGAGATCGGCATGGGCGACAACTACTATCTGGGCGACCGGAACGGAGTGCGGACCCCGATGCAATGGAGCGCGGATCGGAACGCCGGGTTCTCCCAGGCAAATCCCCAGCGGCTCTATCTGCCGGTAATCATCGATCCCGAGTATCATTACGAGGCTGTGAATGTCGACACCCAGGAGCGGAACACCTCGTCGCTGCTCTGGTGGATGAAGCGGGTGATCGCCATGCGCAAGCGCTACAAGGCCTTCACGCGCGGCGAGACCGAGTTCGCTGCTTCGGACAACCCCAAGGTGCTGGCTTTTGTCCGGAGTTTTGGCGACGAACGCATTCTTGTGGTGATCAACCTGTCGCGCTTCAGCCAGATGGTGGAACTGGACCTTGCCGCGTACAGCGGCCATGTGCCGATCGAGGTCTTCAGCCAGAACCGATTTCCCCTGATCAAGGATTCTCCCTATGTCCTGACCATGGGCATTCACGATTACTTCTGGTTCGTGCTCCAGAAGGAAACGGTGGCGGCGGGAACGATGGAAGAGCGCCGTCTGCCGGAACTGGCGGTGAAAGCAAGCTGGACCGCGGTTCTCGAAGGACGGCAGCGGACCCGGCTTGAGGAGGACGCCCTGCCAGCCTACCTCAGGAGCGTGCGCTGGTTCGGAGGCAAGGCGAGAAACCTGCAGCGCGTCAAGATCATCGATACGATCCCCCTGGACCGGGAGGAGAGCGCTGCGCGGATACTGCTGCTCGAAACGTTCTATACCGAGGGAGTCAGCGACACCTACCTGCTGCCGCTTGCCTTTGCAGCAGGAGACCGCTCCGCCCAGATCGCCGCGGAGCTGCCGCACGCTTCCGTGGCGCGGCTGAGCGTGGACGACCAGCCGGGCCTGCTCTATGACGCGGTGTACGATGAATCGTTCCGTGCGAACCTGCTCAAAATGATGGCTGCAAAGCGCAGGATCCACGGCCGCACGGGCCAAATGGTGATGCTGCCGGGCAGGCGGTTCCGGAGCCTGACCGCCGGGCAGGGCGTCACTGTTTCCTCTCAGGTGCTGAAGGCGGAACAGAGCAATACCTCGATCCTGTACGAGAACACCCTGATACTGAAGCTCTATCGCAGACTGGACGAAGGACTCAATCCCGATCCCGAGATCGTGCGCTTCCTGACCGAGCGAGCGGGATTTGAGGGGACTCCGGCATTCGGCGGCAGTATCGAGTTTCTGAAGCGGGGGGCCGAACCAATGGTGATGGGACATCTCCAGCAGTTCGTGCCGAACGAAGGAGACGCGTGGACCTACACCCTTGATGCGGTGCACCAGTTCTTCGAACGCGTTCTGTCCGAAGCTGCCGAGGGCCGGGATATTCCTTCGCTTCCTTCGTCGCTGCTTGACATGAATCCGTCGGCATTGCCGAAAAAGCTGCAGGATCTGATCGGCGGCATCTATCTTGACACCGCCTCGGTGCTCGGAAGGCGGACCGGCCAGCTGCACAAGGCCCTGGCGCGGGGGACCGGCGACCCGGCGTTCGAGGCTGAGCCGATTTCCACGCTCTACCAGCGGTCGGTCTATCAGTCCATGCGCAACCAGACGCGCAGGGTCATGCAACTGCTCCAGAAGAATGCGAAGAAGCTTCCCGAAGACCTTCAGAAGCGAGCCGCAGCCCTTCTTGGGAATGAGAAGGATATTCTATCGGTGTTCCAAAGCCTGCTGGCGTCGAAGGTAACGGCGGTCAAGACGCGGTTCCACGGCGACTTCCATCTCGGCCAGGTGCTGCGCACAGGCAAGGACTTTTACATTATCGACTTCGAGGGAGAACCTGCGAGGGCTCTTTCCGAGCGTCGGTTGAAGCGATCTCCCATACGGGACGTTGCAGGCATGATCCGTTCGTTCCATTACGCGGCTCACAGCGCGCTCCGGTCCTACGGGTCCATCCGGCCCGAGGATATCGTGGGGCTCGAAGCCTGGGCAGAGGCGTGGTACGTGGCGGTCTCGGGAATCTATCTCAATTCCTATCTCTTCACGGTCGAGGATGCGGATTTTGTACCCAGGGACCGGAAGGAGTTCGAGGTCCTGCTGCGCTGCTTCCTGCTCGAAAAGGCGGTCTACGAAGTGGGCTACGAACTGAACAACCGGCCTGACTGGGTGACGATCCCGATGCGGGGGATCGAGCGGCTGCTGAAGCGGGCGTAATGGTCAAAGCCTGTCTCGAGCAACCAACATGAGGCGGGTTGCAAATGCGCAACGTTCGGAGGAAGAAAACATAGGATCAAAACCGTTTTTCGCGCCGAGGCGCAGAGGCGCAGGGGAAGTCAACGGCTTTGAACGGCAGGGCAATCATGGATCTTGTTAAGGGTCTTGTTTTGATCAGGGGAAATCGAACTACCTATATCTTTTGATGGTCTTTGAGAATTTCTCCGCGCCTCCGCTCGAGACAGCAGTTGACGTTGCCGTATATTTTGATGTTTCTTTTCAGGTTTATTCCGCGCTTTTGTGAATGATGACTATGCATCCCGAGGTGTTCCTATGGTGGAGAAGAAGAAAAAAGCAGCAGCTCCAAAAAAACAGACGGCACAGCAGGCGTCCCACAAGGGCCCAGTGGTCCACGGACCGAGCCTGCTGACGGAGCACGACATCTATTTGTTCAAGGAAGGCAGCCATTCGAGGCTCTATGAGAAGCTTGGCTCCCATCTGCTGACTGTGGATAACGTCGCAGGCGTTTTGTTCGCGGTCTGGGCGCCCAATGCGGAACAGGTCTCGGTAATGGGCGATTTCAACGGGTGGAACAATGGGTCCCATCATCTTGCGGCGCGCTGGGACGGGTCGGGCATATGGGAGGGGTTCGTGCCTGGTCTTGGCAACGGAAGTCTCTATAAATACCACGTGGTTTCCCATCACAAGGGATACCGTGTTGACAAGGGCGATCCGTACGCATTCGTCTGGGAACTGTCTCACAAGACCGGTAGCGCATCGGTTGTTTGGGACCTTGCCCATGAGTGGTGTGATCAATTGTGGATGAAGGACCGGCATCAGGCGAATGCCCTGGATGCGCCCATGTCGGTGTACGAGATGCACTTCGGTTCCTGGAGACGGGTGCCCGAGGACGGCAATCGTTCGCTGAACTACCGAGAAATGGCGGAGTGGCTTCCCGGGTATCTCAAGGATACGGGTTTTACCCACGTGGAATTCATGCCCGTGATGGAGCATCCGTTCTTCGGGTCCTGGGGCTACCAGGTAACGGGTTACTTCGCGCCCACGAGCCGCTTCGGAACTCCCCAGGACTTCATGCTGCTCATCGACCGGCTGCATCAGGAGGGCGTGGGGGTGATCCTCGATTGGGTGCCGTCGCACTTCCCGAGCGACGAGCACGGACTGGCCTACTTCGACGGAACCCACCTCTACGAACATGAGGACCCGCGCAAGGGATTCCATCCCGATTGGAACAGCTATATCTTCAACTACGACCGGCACGAGGTGCGGTCCTTTCTTCTTTCGAGCGCGCTGTTCTGGATGGATCGGTATCATGTTGACGGCCTGCGCATCGATGCCGTAGCGTCCATGCTCTACCTCGATTACGGCAGAAAGCACGGTGAATGGATCCCGAACAAATACGGGGGCAAGGAGAACCTTGAAGCCATCGCTTTTTTGCGCAAGATGAATGAGGAGGTCTACCGGGTCTTTCCGGACACGCAGATCATTGCCGAGGAGTCGACCGCCTGGCCCATGGTATCGCGGCCGGTGTTCGTGGGCGGTCTGGGATTCGGCATGAAATGGAACATGGGGTGGATGCACGATACGCTTTCGTACTTTTCCCTGGAACCGGTGCATCGCAAATACCACCAGGGCCAGTTGACCTTCAGCATCTGGTACGCATTCACCGAGAACTTCATGCTGGCCTTGTCCCACGACGAGGTGGTGCACGGCAAGGGTTCACTCATGAACAAGATGCCCGGCGATGACTGGCAGAAGTTCGCGAACATGCGGCTGCTCATGGGCTATTTGTACGCCCATCCGGGAAAGAAACTCTTCTTCATGGGCGCGGAGTTCGGCCAGTGGCGAGAATGGAACCATGATGCAAGCGTGGACTGGCACCTGCTCGATTATGCTCCCCACGCAGGGCTCCGGCGGTGGATCCAACACCTGAACATTCTCTATCGCGGAGAGAAGGCGATGCATGAGCTCGATTTCGACGGTGCGGGATTTGAGTGGGTCGATTTCGGCGATGCTGACAACAGCGTGATAACCTTTCTGCGCAAGGGGCGGTCCCCGCGCGACGAGGTCCTGGTCGCCTGCAACTTCACGCCCGTGCCGCGCCACAACTATCGCGTCGGCGTGACTTCTGCAGGATTCTGGAGGGAGATCCTGAACAGCGATGCCCCGGAGTACGGCGGCAGCGGCCAGGGAAACTTCGGCGGCCTGGTTGCCACGCCGGTGTCGTCCCACGGGAAGTATCACTCTTTGTCGCTCACGCTTCCGCCGCTCGGCATGGTGGTATTCAAACGGCAGGAATGAGCCTCAGGTGTAAAAGAAAGACCTTTGACACGGAAAAGGCGGAGAGATGCCTATGAAGAGACAGAAAAAGATCTGTCAAAGGATATTGGATGTTGAGCACCGAGAGAAAAAACGTACCTTGGAAAGACAAGAACGAAGCCTGCAGTATCCGCCTTGATCAGGGTGTTCATCCGCCTTTTCCGTGGCAAAGAAGTAGATTTTCAATTTACCCAGCAGGGAGTTACTGTCATGGCCCATCCGAAAATATTGGCATTCGTCCTCGCAGGCGGCAGGGGCGAACGGCTCGCGCCGCTCACGGACATGCGCACCAAGCCCTCGGTCCCCTTCGGCGGCAGGTTTCGCATCGTGGACTTCGTGCTGAGCAATCTCCTGAACTCCCACATCTATTCCATTTATCTGCTGGTCCAGTACAAGTCCCAGTCGCTCATCGAGCACGTGCGCCAGAACTGGGTGCTCTCGCCGCTGATACGCGATCACTTCGTTGCAGTGGTGCCGCCGCAGATGAAGATGGGACCGGAGTGGTTCCAGGGCACGGCAGATGCCGTGTATCAGAACATCAACCTGATCCATGACCACGCTCCCGAGGTGGTGGTCGTGTTCGGCGCGGATCACATCTACCGCATGGATATCCGTCAGATGATCGATTTCCATATCGAGAAGGGGGCTGACGTGACGGTCGCTGCACGGCCGGTGCCGCTTGAGGAAGCATCGGCCTTTGGCGTGATTGCGGTTGACAAAAACGGCAGGATCACCGGGTTCCAGGAGAAACCGAAGGACCCGCAGCCAATGCCTGGGGCTTCGGACCGGGCGCTCGTATCCATGGGCAACTATCTCTTTAGCACCAACGTACTCGTGGATTCCCTCATGTGCGGGGCCGATAATCAACATGATTTCGGCAAGCATATCCTGCCGTCACTGATCGGATCGGGCAAGGTCTTTGCCTACGACTTTGCGCAGAACGTGGTTCCGGGGACGAAACCCTTTGAGGAACAGGGCTACTGGCGCGATGTGGGGACCATTCCCGCGTACTTTCAGGCGCACATGGACATGCTGGGCGAAGCGCCGGTTTTCGATCTGCACAATAAGCAATGGCCTATCCATCCGGGCCGCTACCAGGGGCCTGCAGCCAAGATCTTGAAGGCCGAGATTGAGAACAGTCTTATCTCGGAGGGTGCCATCATCGCCAACGCGAAGGTCTCCAATTCCGTGATCCGGCGCGATGTGGTGATCGAGGATGGGACATCGATCGACGAATGCATCATCATGGAATCCGCAGTGATCAGGAAAGGCTGCAGGCTCAGGCGCGTGATCATCGACAAGTTCAATGTGCTCCCGGAAGGGACCGAAATCGGATTCGACCGCGATCGCGACCGCCGCGCCGGCGTCTATCACCTGGACGGAGAAAACATCGTGGTGCTTTCCAAAGCAACGCGAAATTACAAGGGGATCTGCGAACGATGATCGCTCTCGGCGCACAGGTTGACCGACGCACGGCATCGTGCACCTTCCGGGTCTGGGCCCCGCTGCGCGAACAGGTGGACGTTCATATCGTGGCTCCCGGGGAGCGGATCGCGCCGATGGCCCGCGATGAGCGGGGATATTGGCAGACCACCATGCAAGGCGTGGGGCCGGGTACACGGTATTTCTATCGCCTAGACAACGACCGGGACCGTCCTGATCCGGCTTCCCGGTATCAGCCCGAAGGTGTGCACGGTCCGTCGGAGGTTGTTGACCATCAGACCTTCCGGTGGAAGGACCGGACTTGGAAGGGGCTGTTGCTCAAGAAGTACGTGATCTACGAGCTTCACACCGGGACGTTCACGCCCGAGGGGACATTTGAGGCGATCATTCCGAGGCTTGCGGATTTGAAAGACCTCGGCGTCACGGCAATCGAGTTGATGCCGGTTTCACCCTTTCCGGGAACGCGCAACTGGGGCTATGACGGCGTTTATCCCTTTGCAGTGCAGCATTCCTACGGCGGTCCCGACGGGCTGAAGCGGCTTGTGGACGCCTGTCATGGCCATGGGCTTGCCGTCATCCTCGATGTTGTCTATAATCATCTCGGGCCCGAGGGGAACTACCTGGGCGAGTACGGGCCCTATTTCACGGACCGCTATCGGACGCCCTGGGGCCAGGCGATCAATTTTGACGGGCCAAATGCCAACGAGGTACGTGCCTCTGTGGTCGGGAGCGCGCTGGCATGGTGCCGCGATTACCACATCGATGCGCTCCGGCTCGACGCAATCCACGGGATTTTCGATTTCAGCGCCCGTCATATCCTTCAGGATATCGGAGCAGCGGTCCATGCCGAGGGAAGGACCGGCAAACGCCGTCTGCACGTCATGCCGGAAAGCGACCTGAACAACGTGCGCATCATATCTCCACTTGCGCAGGGAGGGTATGGCCTTGATGCACAGTGGAACGACGACTTTCACCACGCGCTCCGGACGCTTTTGACCGGAGAACGGCGCGGCTACTACGAGGACTTCGGACGGATTGCCGATCTGGTTACCGCCTACCGGGACGGTTTCGTGTACTCGGGACGCTATTCGGTCCATCGCAAGCGGGACCACGGGAACCGGTCCGCGGACAGGCCCGCTGAGCAGTTCGTGGTTTTCTCGCAAAACCACGACCAGGTCGGGAACCGGATGCTGGGTGATCGCCTTATCACGCAGGTGTCCTGGGAGGCGCTCAAACTGGCGGCTGCGTGCGTGATCCTGTCGCCGTACCTGCCGCTCCTGTTCATGGGAGAGGAGTATGCTGAGCCTGCGCCGTTCCAGTACTTCGTCAGTCACGGCGACCAGGGCCTGATCGAGGCTGTGCGGAAGGGGCGGAAAGAGGAATTCCGTGCCTTTTCCTGGGAAGGAGAACCTCCTGATCCGCAGGCAGAGGAGACCTTTCAGCGCTCGCGACTGTCCTGGGAACTGCGGGGCGCCGGTAAACATGCCGCGATGCTGGACTGGTACCGTGCGCTGTTCGAACTGAGAAGGCGCGTGTCTGCGCTTGCCAGCCTGTCGCGGGAACACTGCAGTGCTTCCGGGTCCGAAGAAGAGCGGATCGTTACCGTCAGACGCACCACGTCCCGAGGATCGTCCGAGGTCTTCTGCGCCTTCAATTTCAGCGACGAGGAGCGTTCCCTGACGGTCCGACTATCCGGAATGGACGCTCGGAAACTGTGCGACAGCGCAGACGAGCGATGGCGCGGACCGGGAGCAACAGCGCCTGAGCGCATCGGGCCGCGTGCGCGGATCACCATACGGCCGCAGAGCGCAGTTGTCTACGCAGCTACAAAGAGGAAACATGCATGACCCAGCGCTATGTGTGTGTGCACGGCCACTTCTATCAGCCGCCGCGGGAAAATCCCTGGCTTGAGGCCGTGGAAATCCAGGATTCAGCACACCCGTACCATGACTGGAACGAGCGGGTCACGGCGGAATGCTATGCCCCGAACTCGGCCGCGCGGCTGCTCGATGCGGACCAGCGTATCGTGGATATCATCAGCAATTACGAACAGATCAGCTTCAACTTCGGCCCCACGCTCCTGTCCTGGATGGAGACCGCATCGCCCGAAGTCTACCGGGCCGTGCTGGAGGCCGACCGGGTGAGCCGCGAACGGCGCGGCGGGCACGGGAATGCCATTGCCCAGGTCTATAACCACATTATCATGCCGCTGGCGAACGAGATGGACAAGCGGACGCAGGTTCTTTGGGGCATCAAGGATTTCGAACACCGGTTCAGGCGCTATCCCGAGGGCATGTGGCTCGCTGAAACGGCGGTTGACACTGACACCCTTGAAGCGCTTGCCGAGCAGGGGATCCGGTTCACGATCCTTGCCCCGCGCCAGGCATCGCGCATCCGGAAGATCGGGAAGGATGAATGGCAGGATGCCGGAAACTCACGGATCGATCCGAGCCAGGCCTACCTGTGCACGCTTCCTTCAGGCCGCGTGATCACTCTCTTTTTCTACGACGGTCCCATTTCGCAGGCGGTTGCGTTCGAAAAGCTCCTGAACCGGGGGGAGGATTTTGCGAACCGTTTGCTGCACGGATTCAACGACAACCGGAGCTGGCCGCAGCTCATGCACATCGCCACGGACGGCGAGACCTATGGCCATCATCAGAAGTTCGGGGATATGGCGCTGGGGTATGCGCTGCACAGCATTGAAGCGAGCGGAGCCGCGAAGGTCGTGAACTACGCGCAGTACCTGGAAATGCACCCGCCTGAATACGAGGTCGAGATATTTGATAACAGCTCCTGGAGTTGCGTGCACGGGGTCGAACGGTGGCGCAGCAACTGCGGATGCAATTCAGGCGGCTACGGCCACTGGAATCAGGAATGGCGGGGCCCGCTCCGCGCGGCGCTCGACTGGCTCCGCGACGCCATGGCAGGTCAGTTCATCGGACGTGCAGCGGAATTCCTGAAGGATCCCTGGCATGCGCGCGACGACTATATTTCCGTGGTGCTGGACAGGTCCCAGGCGAGCCTGGACGGTTTTATCGAACGAAATGCGCTTCGTTCGCTGAATGTTGACGAGCGGGTCCTGGTTGTGAAATTGATGGAAGTGCAGCGCCAGGCAATGCTGATGTATACGAGCTGCGGCTGGTTCTTTGACGAGCTGTCCGGCATCGAAACGGTCCAGATCCTCAAGTACGCCGGAGGAGCGATCCGGCTGTGCGAGAGCATCATGCAGTGCGGTATGGAAAAGACATTTCTGGAACGGCTTGTCGAGGCAAAGAGCAACGTTCCTGAACACCGGGACGGCGCGCAGATTTACGAGAAATTCGTGAAGCCCTCGATCATCGATGTGCAGAAGGTGGGCGTCCACTACGCAGTCAGTTCGCTGTTCGAGGATTATCCCGAGGATACGAGGATCTTCTGTTACCGTGCGCTTCGGGAAGATGCGATCCTGGAACAGACGGGACGCACGAAACTAGCGATTGGACGGGTGTCCGTCACTTCGGACATTACGCACGAAAGCGACAAGCTGACCTACTGTGTGCTCTATTTCGGCGACCATGCATTCAATGGCGGGGTCCGCACCTTCCGGGGTGACGAGGCGTTTGGTTCCATGCGGGACGAGATCGTTGAGCACTTCCGCTCCGGCGACCTTGCTGGCGTTGTTCGGCTCATGGACAGACATTTCGGGTCGAACAACTACTCTCTGAGCGACCTGTTCTGGGACGAACAGCGCAAGATCCTGGGCCAGGTGACCCAGGCGGCTGTAGAGGAGCACCAGCAGGCATATGTGCGCATGTACAACGATATCCGCGGACTCATGATCTTTCTAGCCGGGACCGGAGCGCCTCTCCCGAAGCCCTTTCTCGCGGCTGCAGAGATGGCGCTGAACTTCGAGTTATGGAAAGCGTTCAGCGAAGCAGCGGTCAACGTCGAGCGAGTTCAGGTGCTTGCAGAGGATATCAAACGCTGGAGCGTTCCCTTGTCCGCAGTTGATCTGGAGTTTTTGGTGCGTCACCGGGCCGAGGACATGATGAGGCGGCTAGTGGCAGATCCGAACGATGTGCTGCAGATAGAGGAATTATGCAAGATCGTGGAACTTCTGCGCTTGCTGCCCGTGGACATTACTTTCTGGCAGATCCAGAATGATTACTACCGGATGGCGCGTATGGCCTACGTGGATTTTCTCGTGAGCGAGCGAGCAGGTGACGAAAAGGCGCGTACATGGAATGACGCTTTTCGCAGGCTCGGCCAGGCGCTCTGGTTCAACATTGACTCAATATTGCCGAAGGAGGAACGCTCCTCATGAGGGAAGGACCGTCCGTGCCGAACGTCCCGAGTTCTACCTACCGGCTCCAGTTCAACAGGTACTTTACCTTCCGTGATGCCGTTGCCCTTGCGGGATATTTCAGCGAGCTCGGGATCAGCCATTACTACGCGTCGCCGTTTTTAAAGGCGCGGCCGGGGAGCCTCCACGGCTACGACGTCATCGACCACGGAGCGCTGAATCCCGAAGTCGGGACCATGGACGACCTCTCCTTCCTCGGCGCGGAGCTCGCTCGGCTCGGGATGGGACTGATCTACGATGTCGTGCCGAATCACATGTGCATCGAAAGTCCCGACAACCTCTGGTGGATGGACGTGCTCGAGAACGGGCAGAGTTCGCCCTATGCGCGTTACTTCGACATCGATTGGACGCCGGTCAAGAAGGAACTGAGAAACAAAGTGCTGATACCGGTGTTGGGCGATCAGTACGGCAACGTTCTGGAACGGCGGGAATTGCGCCTGCTGTTTCGCGAAGGGGCTTTTTATATCGGGTACTACGAGAACCGTTTTCCGGTCCGTCCTCAGGCGTATGCGATGATTCTGGAACAGGGCCTTGACGAGCTCAGAAACGCACTGCCCGCCGACAGCCCGGACCTGGCTGAATACCTGAGCATTCTGACGGCGCTGGAACGTCTGCCATCTTATCTTGAAACCGATCCTTTGCAGATCGAGGTTCGATATCGTGAAAAGGAAGTCGCAAAACGACGACTTGCGGCGCTTGCGGAGCAAAGTCCCGTTATTGACGGCCACCTCAAGAGAACAATTGCACTGTTCAACGGGGCCCAGGAGCAGCCGCGCAGTTTCGATCTGCTGGATCATCTGCTGGATGCGCAGATCTACCGGTTGTCCGATTGGCGTGTCGCGATGGAGGAGATCAACTATCGCCGCTTTTTTGACGTGAACGGCCTCGGCGCCGTCAGGATGGAGAATGCAGAGGTGTTTCATGCTTCCCATGCGCTCCTGTTCCGGCTGGTACGCGCGGGCATCGTCACCGGGCTCAGGATCGATCATCCCGACGGTTTGTACAATCCCGTGGAGTATTTTCACCGTCTCCAGCGGGGCTGTTTTGTGCAGCGCGCCATCGCCGAACGACGATCCCCTGAGGACGATGACCGGCTTGTCCTGGAATTCGGCCGGGAATACGACGGCACCGCATGGGCCGACGCGGCGTTCAAACCCTTCTATATCGTGGGAGAAAAAATCCTCGGAAAGAGCGAGCGGATGCCAGAGGATTGGCCGATTTTCAGCACCACGGGGTATGTGTTCATGAACTCGGTGAACGGAATTTTCGTGGACGGCGCGAGCGCGAAGACCATGACCGCGATCTATGATAAATTTACCAGGACGGAAATCGGATTCGGCGACATTCTCTACGAGAAGAAGAAGCTGGTCATGCAGGTTGCCATGGCGAGCGAAGTTAACATGCTCGGCCATTATCTCAACGACCTTTCTGAAAAGAACCGGCATACCCGTGATTTTACGCTGAACAGCCTGACGGCCGCGATCATCGAGATCATCGCCTGTTTTCCCGTGTACCGGAGCTACATCAACACGTGGTCCGTGAGCGACCGGGACCGCCAGATCGTTGAACTGGCTGTTTCGAAGGCGAAAAGAAGGAATCCCGCGATCAGTTCCTCGATCTTCGACTTTTTGCGCGATGTGCTGCTGCTCCGGTTCCCGGAACATGCAACGGTCAACGACATGGGTGCGTGGCTTGACTTCGCGAGGCGGTTCCAGCAGATCACCGGGCCGGTTATGGCAAAAGGCGTGGAAGATACGGCATTCTACGTGTATAACCGGCTGGTGTCCCTGAACGAGGTGGGCGGCGCTCCGGATCGGTTCGGTACAACGCTTGAGACCTTCCACGGCCAGAATATCGAACGGTCGAAAAACTGGCCCCACGCCATGATCGCAACAACAACGCACGATACCAAACGGAGCGAGGACGTGCGCGCCAGGATCAATGTGCTTTCGGAAATTCCCCGTGAATGGGCGGAGCGTGTCAGGGCCTGGTCGCGGATGAACAAAAAGAGGAAGACCGTTATCGATGGCGTTGAGGCCCCGGACCGGAATGAAGAGTATTTGCTGTACCAGACCCTTGTCGGCGCGTGGCCTCTGGTGCCACTGGGCGAACGGGAACAGGATGTCTTTATCGGACGGATCAGGGAATATATGCTCAAGGCTTCCCGGGAGGCAAAAGCAAACACGAGTTGGATCAACCCGAACAGGAAATATGAGGACGCGCTTGCGCTGTTCGTTGTCTCTGTTTTGAAACCGCCACGGGTGAGCAGGTTCCTCAGTGACTTCCTGTCCTTTCAGCGGATGATTTCCCACTTCGGCATATATAACTCTCTTGCACAGGTACTTCTCAAGATCTGCGCTCCCGGAGTGCCGGATTTTTATCAGGGAACGGAACTATGGGACTTCAGCCTTGTGGATCCCGATAACCGGCGGCCGGTTGACTACGAATTGCGCAAGGATATGCTGAAGCGGATCAGGGAAGCGGAGTCTGTATCTTCCGGCGTCAGTTTTGCCATGGAACTGGCCCTTGCAAAGGATGACGGCAGGATCAAACTATATACTATCTGGAAAGCGCTCAACTTCCGGAAAGCGCGGCTTCGCCTGTTCCAGGAAGGGGAGTATCACCCCTGTGCTGTTGAGGGGAAATGGTCGGAGAACCTTTGCGCGTTCGAGCGCCGCGGCGAGGGCCCGCCGGTCATTGTTGCAGTACCGCGGCTACTGACCAGGATGATCTCGGGAACGGGATCCGTTCCTTTTGGGAAAACGGTTTGGGATGACACGATGTTGTCCCTGGAAGGCGGCGGGGCGCGTGGCAGGCAGTACCGCAATATCTTCACGTCGGAAGTGATCGAATCGGACGACGAGGGGAACATCGCCGTAGGAGATATCTTTTCCTCATTCCCTGTTGCGCTGCTGGAGGCCCTCTGATGAACGGTACTGCTTCTGATAGAGGTCTTGCAAGCCGCTCTTTAATCTAGATTGCTTCCTGTTCGATTCTGTGTTTCACAATTGAATGTGAAACAATTTCTGAAGTTAAAAAGCAATCGTCCCGGAGGTGCTCTGTGAAACAGATTCAAAGCGGTTTCACAGGGCGCGAAAATTGTTTCATATTTTTGTAACAATGCACGATTCCGGCGCTTGACTTCGCACGGTTCATCATCTCTTTTCTGGACATTTTCCCATGCCTGTAGTAACGTACCGGATTATTATGGAATTAATACTCGGGCAGGGGCATGACTGATTTAGAAACCATTCAGAAAAAGATCCTCTCATTCCGGAACGAGCGTGACTGGGCGCAATTCCACGATCCCAATAACCTTTCCAATCCTGCCTATATCTTAGGAATGCTCTTTGAAAGAAGTGCGGTTGTATTATCACTTCTTAGCTAAGCTGTATGTGCTTCAAGGGAGGACATCGTGAATATAATAATCATTGCGATTATTTGTTGGGTCCTCTGGTTACTGTTTTGGAGTAAGAGAACAGTGATCGACGGCCAGGAGCAGCTGCCGCTGGAATGAAAAAGCATTGCGCGGCGCATGCGCCTTCCGAAATTCCTTTTGATATGGTAGAGTGTCCGTCATGAAACAGCAGGAAAACACCGCCTTGCCGGGCCGCATCCTTGTCATTTTTCTCCTGTTGATCGTCTGCATCAGCATCTCCGGATATTTATATTACAAGAACCTGAAGCGCCAGCTGCAGGAAGAAATCCAGGAGCACCTTGCCGCCGTCGCTGACCTCAAAACGCAGCAGATCGTGAATTGGCGAAAGGAACTACTCGCGGATGCAAGGGTCGTGATCGAGTCTCCCGCGCTTGCGCCCTACGTGCGGCAGGTTCTGGACGGACGGGCGCCGGAAAAAATGAAGCGCGAGCTTGCGAGCTGGCTCACGCTGTGGGCGGAACAGCACGAGCATGCCAGCATCGCCCTTGTCGATGCGCGGGGATCTGTCCGCCTGACGACGAAGCCGGCGGATGCCTTAGGTGAAAAGGGCAAGCGGCATCTTGCGGCAGCCATCCGGACCGGGGATGTCTATATCACTGATTTTCACTTCGGCCGGTCCATGCGGCATTCCCACATCGATCTGGTGGTGCCGGTTCGCTCGCAAGCCGGGGACCGGGCCCCGTCCGCAGCTTTCTTCCTCCGCGTCGACCCGCGCAGGTTCCTGTTTCCGCTCCTCCAGTCCTGGCCCACGAAGAGCAGGACCGCCGAAACGATGCTGGCCGAACGGGACGGCGATGATGTGCTGTTCCTGAATGACCTGCGCCACAAGAATAATTCAGCGTTCCAGTTCCGGCTGCCCGTCGCGACCGAAAAGCTGCCCGCTGCCATGGCGGTGCGCGGCGTGACCGGGGTCGTGGAAGGCGTGGATTACCGCGGCGTTCCCGTGCTTGCGGCGATCCGGGCCGTGCCCGGCACTTCCTGGTTCATGATCGCCAAGGTCGACCAGGAGGAGATCTACGCGCCGCTCCGGCTGCGCGCCTGGCTGATCGCGGCGCTCACCATCGCCCTCATCGCCGCTGCCGGCCTCGGCGTGGGATACTGGTGGCGGCAGCAGAGCGCAACCTTCTATCGCAGGCACTACGAAGCCGAGGCGGAATTCCATGCCGAGCGGAAAAAAATGGAGTCCCAGGCGCTGGCGCGGCTCGAATTTCTCCAAATACTGATCGAAGCCATCCCGATCCCTGTTTATTATAAGGATGTCCGGGGCGTGTACCAGGGATGCAATACCGCGTTCGCGCAGAGCCTCGGCCGGCCGAAAGAGGCGATCCTGGGAAAGACCGTCTACGATATAGCGCCGAAAGACCTTGCCGACACGTACCAAATCATGGATTCCGATCTGTTCCAGCGCGGCGGGACCCAGCGGTACGAGACGTTCATGCCGCACGCCGACGGGACAAGGCACGATGTGATCATCCACAAGGCCACCTTTGCGGACGAGAACGGTTCTGCGGCCGGGCTGGTAGGCGTCATAACCGACGTTACTCAGGAGAAACGCCTGGAACGGGAGCGGAGCGCGGAAGCAGCCGCGCTGCTGGAAGGCACGCGCGCGGTCCTGAAGTACCGGGAATTCCCTGATGCTGCGCGGGACATTTTCGACGCCTGCAGGAACCTGCTCGGCGCGACCGCGGGATACGTTGCCATGCTGAGCAGCGACGGGTCGAAAAACGAACTGCTCTTCCTGGAAGCCGGGGGACGGCCCTGCGCAGTTGACCGCAGCCTGCCGATGCCCGTGCGCGGGCTCCGGGAGCGGGCATACTCCCTCAGGAAAACGGTCTGGGAGAACGACTTTCCGCAAAGCGAATGGGCAAAACTGATGCCGCAGGGGCACGTTACCCTCGACAACGTGCTGTTCGCGCCGCTGATCATCGAAGGGGGCGCGGTCGGCGTGATCGGCCTTGCCAATAAGCCGGGCGGCTTCACGGAGCGCGACGCGCACCTGGCAGCGGCGTTCGGCGAACTTGCGGCCGTGGCACTGCGCAACAGCCGGACGCTCGAAACGCTCGAAGCGGGCGAGGAGCGTCTGCAACAGGTCTTGAAAGGCAGCCGGCAGGGGTTCTGGGACTGGAACATCGCGACGGGCGAGGTGGTCCGGAACGAGCGATGGGCCGAGATGCTGGGCTACACCCTGCGGGAGATCGAGCGGGACGTCAGGCAGTGGACGGACCTCATCCACCCCGCAGACCAGGCGGCTGCCTGGCAGTCCATCCAGGACCATCTCGACGGCCGTACCGCGGCCCATGAGATCGAGTACCGGATGCGCGCGAAAGACGGACAATACAAGTGGATCCTCGACCGCGCCACGGTCGTGCAGCGCGACAGCCAGGGAAAGCCCCTCCGCATGAGCGGCACGCATACGGACGTGACCGAACGCAGGCAGACGCAGGAGCAGTTGACGCTGAAATCCTACCTCCTGGACAACGCCTCGGACTCCATTTTCGTGAGCGACCTGGGCAACGAGATCGTCTATGCAAATGATACCGCCGGCACAACGCGGGGATACAGCCGCGAGGAAATGGCGGGCATGAAGGTGAGCCGGCTGAATGCTCCCGAATACGCGCTGCTGCTGCCAGGGCGCATTGCGAACCTGATCGCGCAGGGGACCGGGACGTACGAAAGCGTTCATGTCCGGAAGGACGGGTCGGCGTTTCCGGTGGAGGTACATGCCCGCGTCATCGAGCGGGAAGGATCGAAATTCGTCCATGCCCTGGTCCGGGACATTACCGAGCGCAAGCGGGCGGAACTGGCATTAAAAGAGAGCGAGGAGCGCTATCGACGTCTTGTCGAGGGATCGCCTGATATTGTGTACCGTTTTTCGAGCAGGCAAGGCGGTGTTTATTATTCCGCGAGGGTCAAGGCCATTCTCGGCTATACGCCGGCGTATCTGTTCGATCACCCCTTTATATGGCATGATTCCATTCATCCGGACGATTTGGCAGGCGTTGACCATGCCATTGGAAACGCGGACAAAACCACCGGCTACCAGCTTGAATACCGGATCAAGGACGCCGGGGGCAATTGGCACTGGTTTCAGGACCGCTTTATCGGGAAAATCGTTAAAGACGACGAGATCATCATTGAAGGCTTGGCAACGGACATCACCGAGCGCAAGCGGTCGGAGGAGGAGCTGCATTTTGCCAGTCAGCGCCTGCAGATTGCCATGCAATCGGCAAAGCTCGGGATCTGGGATTGGGATATCGTGAACAATCTTATGACCTGGGATGACCGCATGCTCGAGCTGTATGGCCATAGCAGGGAGAGCTTCCGCGGCGGCGTCGAAGCATGGGAGCGCGGCCTGCATCCGGAGGACCGAGACAGAGCGTGGGACGAGTGCCAGCAGGCGCTGCGCGGAGAGAAGCCCTTTGATACAGAATTCAGAGTGCTTCATCCCGATGGTACGGTGCTGCACCTCAAAGCGGACGGATTGGTGCTGCGGGATGCTGATGGAAAACCGCTTCGAATGCTCGGCATCAATTATGACATCACCGAACGCAAGGCCGCGGAGGACGCGCTCAAGAGAGCAAAAGAACGATCCCAGCGCTATCTCGACATCGCAGGGGTCATGATCGTGGCCCTGGACGAAAAACAAAATGTCGTGCTGGTGAACCGGAAGGGGTGCGAGATCCTGGGGTGCTGCGAGATCAACATTATAGGGAAGAACTGGTTCGACCGGTTCACGCCCGATCGGTTCCGCAACGAGTTGAAAGGCGTGTTCGCGCAGCTCATGGCCGGAGTTGTCGTTCCGGTCGCATATTATGAAAATCCCGTCCGGACAGCAGGAGGGGAAGAGCGGCTGATCGCCTGGCACAATACGGTCCTGCGCGACGACGCCGGGAATATCGTCGGCACGCTCAGTTCCGGAGAGGACATTACCGAGCGCAGGAAGCTCGAGAAGGACGCGCTGACGAAGAACTATCACCTGGTGCAGCTGGGCCAGCTGTCCGCGGGCATCGCGCACGAAATCAACAATCCGAACAACGCCATCCTGTCCAGTTCCCAGATGCTCCAGAATGCCTGGGAGGACGCCGGGAAGATCCTGGCGAAATACTACGCGGAGAACGGCGATTTCCGGCTCGGCGGCCTCTCCTATGCCGCGGCGCACACGAATGTGGCCGAACTGCCATCCCTGATCACCTCCTGCTCCCGCCGCATCCGGGAGATCATCGAAAGCCTGAAGGACTATGCAGGGCGGCGGCGCATGAGCATGGACGCCGAGGTGAACGTGAACAAGGTGATCGCCGACGCGTTGATCATTCTCGGCAGCCAGATCAGGCGGTTCACCGACAACTATTCCGCCGACCTGAAGGGGAACCTGCCGCCGGTCCTGGGGAACCGGCAGGCCCTGGAGCAGGTCGTCATCAACCTGGTCATGAATGCGCTGGAGTCGCTTCCTGACCGGGGCCGTGGGATCAGGATCACTTCCTCCTTTGATGAGGCGCAGCAGAGCGTCGTCATCCAGATTGCCGATGAAGGCGTGGGCATGTCCCCGGAAATCTGCCGGGAGGCGCTCGATCCGTTCTTTACGACCAAACACGATGCCGGCGGAACAGGCCTGGGCTTGAGCATTTCCAACGCGATCATCACCAACCACGGCGGATCGCTCGAGTTCCGGTCGGAGCCGTGCAAGGGGACCACGGCGATCGTCAAACTGCCGGCAGGGGCCGGGGAAAGGAGCGGCGGCGATGAAACTGTATAATCCGGCATTGCCCGTGGTGCTTGTTGACGACGATCAGCGCACGCTGGACACGTTCAGCCTGATGCTCAAGAGCGCCGGCATCGAGAACGTCCTGACGGTTGCCGACAGCCGAACCGCCCAGGAATGCATCGCCGGCCGCGGCGCCTCGGTGGTGGTCCTCGACCTTTTGATGCCCCATCTCACCGGATCGGAACTCCTGCCGCGGATCAAGCAGACAAACCCGGAGGTCCCGGTCATCATCATGACCGCCACTAATGATATCGATTCCGCGATCGAATGCATGAAAAAGGGCGCCGTCGACTACCTGGTCAAGCCCGTGGAGCAGAGCCGGTTCCTGTCCAGCGTGCAGACTGCCCTGGAGATCGGCGGCCTGCGCGACGAGGTCAATGCGCTCAAAGGGTACCTCCTGAGCGGGAAGCTCAAGAACAAGGACGCCTTCGCGCCGATCATCACCCGCAGTCCCAGGATGTTCGCGCTCTTTCAGTACATCGAGGCCGTGGCCGCGTCGCCCCAGCCGCTCCTGATCACCGGAGAAACCGGCACGGGCAAGGAGCTGATCGCGCAGGTCGCACACGGCTTGAGCGGCAAAGGCGGCGGATTCGCGGCCGTGAATGCGGCCGGACTTGACGACACCCTGTTCTCGGACACGCTCTTCGGCCATGAGAAAGGGGCCTTTACCGGCGCGGACACCCGCAGGCAGGGGATGATCACCCAGGCGGAGGGCGGGACCCTCTTCCTCGACGAGATCGGCGAACTGAGCGAACCGTCGCAGGTGAAACTGCTGCGGCTCCTGCAGGACGGGATCTATTACCCACTGGGAACGGATATCGCGAAGCGCAGTGGCGCCCGCATCATTGCGGCCACGAACACCGATCCCCGTGAGCTTATGGCCGCGGGGAAGTTCCGGAAGGACCTCTACTACCGGCTCTGCACGCACCATATCTGCCTCCCGCCTCTCCGGGAACGGAGCGAGGACATCCCCCTCCTTGTGGCGCATTTCCTGGATGAGGCCGCAGCATCGATGCAGAAGAACAGGCCCACCCCGCCGCCCGAGCTGTTCACGCTGCTTTCCGCCTACCCCTTTCCCGGAAACGTGCGCGAACTGCGGGCAATGGTCTTCGACGCCGTGGCCCGGCACCGGTCAGGGGTCCTGTCCATGGCGAGCTTCAAGCATTCCATGAAACACCTGCCCCCGTTGCTGCAGCCTCTTTCGTCTTCGTCCAACGGCGCAATGCAGCTCTATTTCTCCTTTTCCCGGTTTCCCACCCTTGACGAGGTTGACGACTATTTTGTGCAGGAAGCACTGAAGCGCACGAACGGCAACATCAGTCTTGCCGCCTCCCTGCTCGGCATTTCCCGCCAGGCGCTTTCCAAACGACGAAAAAAAGAGAGCAAGTAGCCCCCCGCTCAAGCAGACCCCCGCAACTTTATTAACAATTCATCGAAAACGCTCAGTTGTATAACTATTTAAAATAAAATGACATTGTTGTCGGAAATGCGAAGAACGACAACTTTGTTTACATCCATCGGCATCGTAACGCAGACGCAGGGTTGCTGCATATCCGTGTGGTTACGCGCAGTTGCGGGTTTTTTGTCGGGAAATACCGTCCGGCACGGCATTTGTATATATAAAGATAATGTAAAGTGAAAAAGCCTGGAGCACGAATGCCGTAATGCCTGGTTCATCCTGGCCGCAGCAGCGATGACTTCCATTCTGTCATCCGAAAAACGGCAGTTGAAACCACAACAGATTAGCGCAGATGAAAAGCAAAAGCGGATACTTACGTTACCTCAGACTTTCACCAAAAGGGTGAATCCTGCTTTTGCTTGAAGGTCTTGAATTATCCGTGTTCATCCGGGGTTAACTGCTCTTTTCAGGATCATGCAATTGCCCGGTTTATCACCTGATCATGCAGGGATGTGCGACAGGCGGATTGCTGAAAGCTCGATATTGATGCAACTACTGTCAAGAGCAGGTTGCTGCGATGCGCTTCAAATACGCCGGGTTGAATATTCCGCGGTGGTCCGGCAGGAGTGCAAGACAGAATAATATACGGAGGAAACAGATGCTTAAAAATATGAAGATAGGATCGCGGCTGTACTTGGGATTTGCAGTCGTCATCATGGTATTCGGCCTGTCGGCTGTTTATCAGATTATGGCTATAAACCAACTTGGGCGCATGCAGGATGAAGGAGCCAAAAGGGCAGACGATACCGTTGCGCTTGAACGTGCCGAACTGGGCCTGATGGAATTGTACTCGATGATTGCCGATGCGGTGATCAACCGGGATTATAGCCGCACTGAATCGGAATACCGGGAACTCAAAAGCAGACTGCTGAAGGACGTCGAACACGTGAAAGAACTGGTTGATACGGAAAAGGAGCGGCAGCTTGCCGCGAAATACCAGGACGACCTGCATCGGTATCTGGAAGTCTGGGAAAACCGGTTGTTTCCCGCGCTCAAGAGCGGCGAGCAGGCTGCCGGCGAACAGGTGCGTAAGCTCGATGGAGAGATCGACAATATCCGGGAAGAGGCCAGAGGCCATCTTGCGGAAATATCGTCATCGCTGAACAAGGAGATGGTTGAAGCGGACAGGGTATACGACGTCCTGCGGGAGAAGGCCGTTACGGCCGCGATTGCGGTGTTGCTGGTCGGGCTGCTCTTTTCCGCAGGATTGGCGCACTTCATCACGCGAAGCATCACCGCGCCGATCAGCGAGGCGGTGAACATATCCAATGATCTCGCCGCAGGGGATCTCACCAGGAATATTGTCGTCGCGCGTACGGACGAGACGGGGATGCTGCTCGCGGCCATGAAAGAGATGATCGGTAAAATCGGGGCGGTGGTTGCCGACGTCAAGACCGCGTCGGGCAATGTGGCTTCGGGCAGCGAGCAGCTCTCGGCCAGCGCCCAGCAGATGTCCCAGGGCACGACCGAACAGGCTGCTTCGACCGAGGAGGCATCGTCGTCGGTCCAGCAAATGAACGCGACCATCCGTCAGAACTCTGATAACGCGGCCCAGACCGAAAAGATCGCGCTGAAGGCCGCTATGGACGCCCAGGAGAGCGGCAAGGCCGTGACCGACTCGGTAATCGCCATGAGGCAGATCGCCGAGAAGATCAATATCATCGAGGAGATCGCGCGCCAGACGAATCTCCTGGCCCTGAACGCCGCGATCGAGGCGGCCCGGGCAGGCGAGCACGGCAAAGGTTTCGCCGTGGTGGCGGCCGAGGTGCGGAAACTGGCCGAGCGGAGCCAGACTGCTGCTGCCGAGATCAGCCAGCTGTCGGGCTCGAGCGTGCAGGTCGCCGAGCGTGCGGGCAGCATGCTTGCCAAGCTGGTGCCGGACATCCAGAAGACGGCCGAATTGGTGCAGGAGATCAGCGCATCAAGCAAGGAGCAGGCGGGCGGCGCGGACCAGATCAATGCCTCGATCCAGCAGATGGACCAGGTGGTGCAGCAGAACGCGGGGGCTGCTGAAGAGATGGCCTCCACAGCAGAGGAACTCTCTTCCCAGGCAGATTATTTGCAGAAAACGGTCGCATTTTTCAAAGTGAACGGTGAAGACCGGGGGGTGCGTGAAAAAGGCCGGCCCGAAGAAAGAACAACCGTGGGTGAGAACTTCGGAAATCCGAGGATCCGGGGGGGGCGATGAAACGACCATGCGAGGACAAGCAGGAGCAGCAAAACCGCAGAGGATGGGACATTCTTCTGATCGACGAGGCTGGGCGTGTTTCCGGCGGCCGGGAAACAGCGCTCATCAAGCACGACGGAATGCATTTCATCGTCGCCGGAGGCGTGGGCAATGCAATACGGCTGCTCGATACGATCGCGGTGGATGCAGTCTGCAATTGCGCCGAAATCGGCGATCCGGAAGACGCGGCGCGGCTGCTGACGTTCGTTGCGGCGAAGTATCCCGGTCTTCCGGTGATCGATGCGGGGAAAGACGATTCCCGCACGCAGGGGGAGCTCGGACAGCATGCGTTTATTGAGTCCGTGCGCCGCTACATCGAGAGCAGGAACGAACATCACCGGCGGGAACAGGCGCGGGCGCGCATGGACGCCGGAGCGTCCCTGTTGCCGCGGTCCTGTCCGGCGGAATGCACCGGTCTCTCGGACGCCGGGGAGTGACCGCGGCTTCGACTCGACGATGAAAAGAATCGCGGTTCATAATTTGATCGCAAAAGGTATGTTTATCAGAAACGCCGGCGGCGGGCCGACAGCCGAAGACAATACGGGAAGAAACGTCATGATCGACATCAAATACTGTCAACGAGGAGCCGTCGGCGTCCTGACCTTGGGAGGCGATCTCGGCAAACAGAGCGAATGCGATATCCGGTCGGCCCTTGCCATGTCGCTTCGCAACGCGGACAGCCTCGTGATCGATCTCGAAAAGGTCGACAATCTCGATTCCGCGTGCTGTGAACTGTTATGCAGGACGATCGAAACGCATCGGAACGCGAAACGATTGTCGGTGGGCGGGAAATACGTAGAAACGCTGAAAGAAAGGATACGACTGAGCGGTTACGCGTGCATGACGATTTGCCGGGAAACCGGGGAGTGCCGGTTTTTGCGGCTTTGCGGCGAGCACCCATGGACGGGAAACGCGCAGGATCAGTGGGCGCCATGAGCATTAAAACAAAATTCATTTTATCGGTCGGTCTGATCATCGCGGGCATTGCGGCCCTGTCCGGCTATTTGTATTTCGAACGTGAAACCGCCGATGAATACCAGCGTCTGGAGCAGTTCGTCAGCCGTATCGGGATGGTCCTCGAACACGACATCGCGGATCACATGTCCACGGGCAGGCACGAACTTCAGGATGCTTATTTGTTTCCTCTGCTGAAATTCGAGCCGATTGCCGCCATACGGCTGGTTAATGCCGCAGGTGTGGTGACCCGATCTACGTACCGCGAGGAAATCGGGTCGCAATTTCCACTCAAAAGCGTCGGGGACGGCCGCACTGCCGGAGGGAAACCGCGCGGGACCTATCTGGAAAAGGAAAAGATGTACCGTCTGATACAGCCTATTGCAAACAAGCGGGAATGCCATGTCTGCCACCATGCCTCTGCCGGGAACAACGGGGCCTTTATCGTGGATTTCCGCTCAGAGGAAGTGCACGGCAACGTGTGGAAGGACATCAACCGCGCACTCGCGATATTTTTCCCCGCTCTCGTTGCGATAGGCGCGACGGTCTATCTGATCAGCAGCAGGATGATCATAGCGCGGATCAACCGGCTGACCGAAAGCCTCAGGCAGTTCAAGGAGGGCGATTACGGCGTCAAGCTGCCGCTGAGCAACAACGACGAGATCACGGATCTGAAACGCGCGTTCAATGAAATGGGCGACGTGGTCCGCCGGAGGGACCGGGAAAAAGAGGAACTGCTCAAACAGATCACTTGCGCAGGCGAAAAAATGGGCCGCTTGTACCGCCGCCACGCGGAACTGATCGATTCCCTGGACAGCATTGTTTGGGAGGCAGACGCGTGCACCTTCCGGTTCACCTTCGTCAGCAAGCAGGCGGAGCGGATCCTGGGGTATCCTGTCCGGCAATGGCTCGAAGAGCCGCTGTTCTGGAAAGAGCATGTCCACCCCGAGGACCGGGACTGGTCGGCTTCCCTGTGCATGAAGGCCTCGGCGGAGAAGCGGCCCCATGAGCTCGAATACCGGATACTGGCGGCCGACGGTCGCGTGGTATGGGTGCATGACGTGGTTTCCGTGGTCGCGGACAAGGACGGCGCGGTCGCGCTGCGCGGCGTGATGGTGGACGTCACGGAGCGGAAAGAGGCCGAGCGGAAGATCAATGACGCGTTCGCCGAGGCCAGGGCGCGGAAGGCGGAAAACGAGGCCTTGCTCCAAAGCGCGCGCGCGGCGCTGAAGTACCCCGTCTTCGGCCAGGCCGTCCGGGAGATCTTCGACCGCTGCAAGGAACTGATCGGCGCGTCTGCCGGATATGTTACGCTGGCGTCGGAAGACGGGCTGTGCAACAGCATCCTGGTCCTGGATCTGGACGGGATGAAGCGCGATGTCGATCAGAGGCTCACGATCCCCATGAGCGGCATGTGGGGAGAGTCGTTCCGGTCCGGGAGACCGCTGTACCACAACGACTTCCTGAACAGCGAGTGGGCGCAGTTTCTTCCTCCTGGGCATGTGGAGATCCGGAACGTGCTGTTCGCGCCGCTGATCGCCGAGGGAAAGTCGGTCGGCTTGTTCGCTTTCGGGAACAAGCCGGGCGGATTCACGGAAGCCGACGCCAGGAGGGCGGCCGAATTCTGCGAGATCGCCATCATCTCCTACGTCAACGAGCGGGCGGACAGGGCGCTGCTGGCGAGCAAGCAGCGGTACAAAAAACTGGTCGAATCAACGACCAGCTACATCTACACGGTGTCGGTTGCCGATGGACTGCCGGTTGCAACGGCCCACGGTCCGGGATGCGCGACGGTGACGGGTTACACGTCGGAGGACTATGCGGCTGATTCCAACCTCTGGTACCGCATGGTCCACCCCGACGACCGGGACCGGGTGCTGGACCAGGCAAAGAACATTCTTGCCGGCGAGGCGCCCCCGGCCCTTGAGCATCGGATCGTCCACAAGGACGGCACGATCCGCTGGGTGAAGAACACGCCCGTGCCCCACCGGGACGCCGCAGGCAGCCTGGTCGCCTATGACGGTCTGATCAGCGACATCACGGAGCGGAGAAAAGCGGAAATGGAACGGGAAAAGCTGATCGCCGAGCTCCAGGAAGTCCTGGGCCGCGTGACCCGGTCGAAACAGGAGTGGCAGCTGACCTTCGACAATATAACCGATCTCATATCGATCCATGACAAGGATTTTAACATCATCAGGCACAACCGCGCCTTCGCCCAGTACTTCGGTTTCGATTGCAAGGAGCCGGTCAGGGTCAAGTGCCACGAGTTGTTCCAGGGGACCTGCTTCTCCGAAGGCCGTTGTCCCCACGGTGCCGCGCAAGTCGACGCTCCCTTCGGCGCGTGGGAGTATGCGGACGTGAATCGGAAAAAACTCCTCAAGGTGACCACGTTCCCCTTCCATTCGGCCGAAGGCGAGGTGCTCGGGTCCATTCATTTGATGAAGAACATCACCGAGGAGCGGGAAAAGGAAACGCAGGTCATGATGCAGGAACGGCTGGCGACGCTCGGCCAGGTGTCGTCGGGCATCGCCCACGAGATCAACAACCCACTGGCGTCCATCGCTGGCTGCGCCGAAGGGCTGCTGGCGCGGGTGCGGAAAGGACGGTATGACGGGAGCATGTTCGAGCAATACCTGAACATCGTGCTGGAAGAGGTCGGGAGGTGCAAGAACATCACTTCGGCGATGCTTTCCATCGTCCGGAGGACGAGTTATGATCGGCAGGCGTGCGACGTGAACGCCGTGCTGGACAAGACACTGGAGATTATCGGCTTCCAGGGACGGCTTCGGGAGGTGGAGGTCTCAAAAGCGTACCAGGAGAGCATCCCGCCGATCCATGCGAGCGAAGGAGAACTGAAGCAGGTCTTTATCATCCTCCTGTCCAATGCCATCGAGGCAATGGAAAACCGCGGCGCAATCGCCATCGAAACGCGCATTGACGACGGCACGGTGCGCCTGGCGATCAGCGATACCGGTCCCGGCATGCCCCCGGAGCATCTTGACCGGATTTTCGACCCCTTTTTTACCACGAAGCAGGAGAAGGGGGGGACCGGCCTGGGCCTGTCGATCGCCAGGAGGATCATTGCGAGTCATCGCGGCCTCATAACCGCGGCGTCCGCGCCCGGCAAAGGAACCACCTTTTCCATAATGCTGCCTGCCAGCCTGCAGCGGGAGACCGGCGGGGGCCCGATCGGCTGCTGAAATCCCCGCGCCAAGGAGGAGAGAACCATGGTCAGCCTGAGCATCGCCGCCGACCATGCGATATTTCTGCACGGGCTCAAAAGACTGCTGGATGGGGAGCCGGATTTCGAGGTGCTGTCCGCGTCACGGAGCGGCAGGGACGCGCTCCGGGAGAGCCGGGAGAAGTAGAATCGGCGTATTGCTGAAGTCAAATAAATCAAGGGGTTCCAGCACATACTGGAACCCCTTTTCATGTTCTCCCCGGGGCTGTGACGATTTGATGGGAACAAATGAGGAACAGCGTTGTTTTTTAAAAAACAGATTTGTATTTCAAAAGCGATGACGTATTATTACTAGAGAAGTTAATTTTAACGAGGGGTTTGTCAATTGGAATGACAGAACGCTTCGGAACCTACTAAAGGAGATTGATGATGAAACGGTTTAGAACGGCAGTAGCAGTTTGCGCTGTGCTGGTGGTCAGCGCTGTTGGATGCAATTCAGCCAAGAAGGAAGCATCCGCGCCGGCGTCCCAGGCACATCCTGCGGCAACCATGGCACAGGCAGGCGACCCATTTTCCGGGAAGGTTGTGGAAACGATGAACTCCGCCGGCTATACCTACGTTTGTCTGGAGAACGGCGGTAAGAAGACCTGGTTTGCCATCCCTGAATCAAAGGTCGCGGTTGGCCAAGAACTGGCATTTCAGCCCGGCGGTGAGATGAAGAACTTCACGAGCAAAACACTAAACCGATCCTTCGAAAGCATTATTTTCTCGCCCGGGATCCGTTGATCAGCTATTATCGGAACGTTATCTGAGGAAAGGCCGCTGTGGAGCACACGGCGGCCTTTTTTTATGAACGATTACAGGCTTCATCCTGCCTTTTCCATCCTGCCAGTATTGACTTCCCTCTGGATTTATGTAATTATGACAACATGGCTCTTGTAAACCACACGACGCGCGAGATTAACGCAAAGATCGTTTACTATGGCCCCGGTCTTTCGGGGAAGACCACTAATATCCACTTCATCTATCACCGCATTTCTCCGAACCAGCGCGGGAAGCTCATTTCTCTCGCAACAGAGACCGACCGTACGCTGTTCTTCGATTTTTTGCCGGTCGAGCTGGGTTCTGTCAAGGGGTACCGTGTCCGCTTCCATCTGTATACGGTGCCCGGACAGGTCTTCTACAACGCAACGCGCAAACTTGTGCTCAAGGGCGCCGACGGCGTGATCTTCGTGGCAGATTCTCAGCGCGCAATGGTCGACGCCAACCTTGAGAGCCTTTCCAACCTCCACGACAATTTCGGGGACATGGGGATCGACCTCACCGATTTTCCCATGGTGATCCAGTATAACAAGCGGGACCTGCACGATGTGATGACCGTGGAGGAAATGAACCAGACCATCAATCCGAAGCTTACTCCGTACTATGAAGCGGTCGCCATGAACGGCGACGGCGTGCTCAAAACCTTTGCCGCGATCTCCAAGCTGGTACTGCAGGACATGCAGAAACACCCCGAGCGGCACAATTTCTCCGTTGGCGACATCGTTGCAAAGGCCGAAGAGCAGCCCGAGGATTCCGCATCGCTTATGGAAGACCGCGATGCGGAGCCTGCGCTTCCCGACGCTCCGCTTGCCGATGAGGCAAAGCCCGCAATGGCCGCCCTGGAAAAGAGCGTTGACCGTGGCATGCACGTCGGCCTGGGGAAGGCTGTGATGGAAGAAAACCAGATTGTCCTTCCTTTTGAAGTGCAGACAAAGAATGGACGCGAGCAGTATCAATTGCGCGTTACCATCAATACCGAAGGGCCCGCCGCAAAACGCTTCAAGGTGGTCGTCAAGGGATTCAAATAAGACGAATCATCCTCCCGCGGGCGCACTTCGTTTCGGCATGACCCTCCTATGTCCAAAGTAACCGCATTGATCCCCGCCGCAGGAATGGGCAAACGCATGGGGAAGGCTGTTGCCAAGCAGTTTCTGCCGCTCGGCGACCGCCCTCTGCTAGCCCATACGCTGCTCGTGTTCCAGCGTTCCGATGATATCGATGAGATCATCCCGATACTGTCTCAGGAGGACATGGAGCATTGTCTCCGCGATGTGATCGAAGCGTACCGGATCACCAAGGTCAGGACCCTTGTGACAGGCGGCAAGGAACGCCAGGACTCGGTCCTGAACGGTATTCGAAAGCTCGGCACGGACACCGAGGTTGTGGTGGTGCACGACGGGGTCCGGCCCTTTGTTTCCGGGGAAATGATCCGGCAGTGTGTTACTCTCGCGCGTCAGGGCCAGTCAGTAACCGTAGGTGTGCCCATCAAGGACACGATCAAGGAAGTCGACGAACAAGGACGCGTGCAGCGGACACTTGAGCGGAACAGGCTCTGGGCCATTCAGACACCTCAGGCCTTCCCCGCTGAGCTACTCCGGGCCGCCCATGAGGAGTCGGTAAAGAGCGGCCGGTCCGGGACGGACGATGCGACCCTGGTGGAATATGCCGGAGGTCCGGTCCGGGTGATCATGGGCAGCTACGAGAACATCAAGATCACTACCCCCGAGGATCTAGTCATTGCCGAAGAGATTTTGCGGGGTCGTTGAGGGATCGGGATGATGAATATGCGGATAGGTCATGGCTATGACGTTCACCGCCTGGTGGAAGGAAGAAAGCTGATCATCGGGGGAGTGGATATCCCCCATGAGAAGGGATTGCTGGGCCATTCCGACGCTGACGTGCTGCTGCACGCTATCTGCGATGCACTGCTTGGCGCAGCAGGCCTGGGAGATATTGGCCGCCATTTTCCCGACAGCGACCAGCGGTTCAAGGGTATTTCGAGCATCCTGCTGCTCACTGAGACGGTAAAACTGCTGCGGGAGCGGGGATTCAGGACCGGCAACATCGACGCAACAATTGTTGCCGAGCGCCCCAAAATGGCCCCCCATATCCCGATGATGATCGCTGCCATCTCAAAGGCGGCCGGGGTGGATCCGCAGTCCGTGAATGTAAAGGCGACAACAACCGAGGGGCTTGGCTTTACCGGCACAGGCGAAGGTATTGCGGCCCATGCGGTATGTGCGATCGTGATTGCGGCAGCATGAACTCCACATGATTATCATCGGAGGCAAGATGAGACCCATGGGGTTGAAACCGATCCTGTGCATCGTTGCATGTGTCATTGCTTTTTCGCACGGTTACGCTGTGCGGGCCGAAGATCAGGAGACGAGAGTCATCTATCAATGGCAGGATGAGCAGGGCGTTGTGCATATTTCCGATAATCTGGAAAAGGTGCCGAATAAGTTCCGTTCATCAGCCAAAAAGATATCGCCAGCAACACCATACGGGACAGACCAGCCTGCGGTCGAGAAGGGCAATGGAGCGAGCAGGTCGCAGGAAGCGCCGCCGTCCTCATCAAGAGATGACTACCAGAATCAGTTGTGGCAAGCGCGCATGCGCGAAGCACGGCAAACAGTGAAGTATCTGACCGGCGAGATACGGTCACAGGAAGAGCACCTTAAACAGATCAAGGAAAAGTGGGGCAGCGGTCTCTACGGGTATCCGGATGAAGTGGCTGCGCAGATAAAAGCGCTGGAGAACCGGATAGGGGACCTTAATATATCGCTTGAGCAGGCCCAAAAGACCGTTGATACCGATATTCCTGACGCGGCGCGAAAAGCGGGCATACCCCCCGGTTGGCTGAGAGAATGATGTTTGGAAGCGTGTGGTGTGCAAAGAACGACGTGTATTAACCGATAGTTGATGTAGGTAGCAGTAGATGTCCCAGGGAAAAATAATAATGTCTATGTCCGAAACCCTTGGCAAGATAAAGAAAGACTTTCAGGCGGCCCTGTCCATGGATCCGGCCGCAACGAGCAAGCTTGAGGTCGCTCTCACCTATTCAGGTTTCCATGCCATGCTGTTCTACCGCATGGCTCATTGGATATGGAAGAAACGTATTCCGTTCCTTCCCCGGGCGCTGTCCCAGTTCGCCCGGTTCATCACCGGGATCGAGATTCATCCAGGAGCGACCATCGGATCGGGTCTTTTCATTGACCACGGAATGGGTGTGGTGATTGGAGAGACAACAGAGATCGGTAACAATGTAGTGCTCTTCCAGGGTGTAACCCTTGGCGGCACGGGAAAGCAGCGCGGCAAGCGTCATCCGACCATCGGGAGCCATGTGGTCGTTGGAGCCGGCGCGAAGGTGCTGGGTCCCATAACCGTAGGCGACTATGTCAAGATCGGCGCGAACTCCGTGCTGCTTCAGGACGTTCCTGACCATTCCACGGTCGTTGGCATCCCCGGCAGGATCGTCCGCATCAAGGACGAACGGGTGCCTGATGAGGCCCTGCTGGACCATATCCATATTCCCGATCCCATAGCCGACAAGCTCATCGAACTGCAGGTGCAGATCGACAAGCTGAAGGAGCAGATCGACAAACTTCGGCAGGGACGTCGGAGCTAAGATCGCTTCCCGGCCTGCCTGACGGACCTGTCAGCGCCTTCCACATTGTCCCGGTCGTCACCACAAACCATGCAAAGCGAACCAAACAGATTTCTGACGCAGATCGCCCGCCTCGCGCAAGGACCGGTCTATCTTGTTGGCGGAACAGTACGGGACCTGCTGCTGGACAGCCGCACGATCAAGGACAACGATTTGATAATGCCCGCGGGATCGGACCAGGTGGCACGGGCTTTTGCAGCTTCAACAGGCGGCAGTTTCTTCTATCTTGATGAGGAACGCCATATCAGCCGTGTTATGATCACCGATGAAGCTCTCTCCCTGCAGTTCGACTTTGCCGACTTCGAAGGCAAGGACCTGGAAGCGGACCTCGGACGCAGGGATTTCACCATGAACGCCATGGCCCTGGACCTGCGGGATTTCCTGGAGCGGCGATCGCTCGAAAACACGATCGATCTCTTTGGCGGTCGCGCTGATATTGAACAGCGCCTGATACGGGTCGTTGCTCCCAGCGTTCTGGACGATGACCCGCTGAGAGTGCTTCGTGCGGTGAGGTTCGCAGCAACACTCGATTTCGACATAGAAGACAAGACCCGGGACGAGATCACTGCCCGCGCCGGATCGATCACGATGCCCTCGCCCGAAAGGCTGCGCGACGAACTATTCCTCATCCTGTCGGCATCCGATGTCGAAAGATCGCTTCGGCTCATTGAATCGCTCGGGATCCTGGAGCCGCTCTTTCCCGAACTCAGCTCCTTGCGCGGATTTGCTCCGGGCAGATATCATCAACATGACATCCTGGCCCATTCTTTCAAGACCGCGGGATATGCGGATCGCGCGCTGGATGACCTGGCCGGACTGGCCGGCGACGGAGCGTCACGGATCCGTGATCATCTTCAGGAACCCCTGGAGCAGGGGATCACCAGGATGGCTGCGCTCAGGTTCGCCTGCCTGCTCCATGATGTGGCAAAAGGAGAGACCTATTCCCGCGAGCCTGACGGAGATGTGCACTTTCACGGCCACGAACAGCTGGGCGCTGACCGGGCTCGCGCGGTGTGTGAGCGGTTCAGGCTGTCCCGCGCCGTGACCGTGGTGGTTGAGCGGCTCATACGACATCATATGCGGCCGCTGCAGCTGTCTCAGGGCAATGGCCCTTCAAAGCGGGCGCTCTACCGCTATTGCCGTGATCTGAAGGAGGCGCTTCCGGAAAGCGTTGTGCTGGCGCTTGCCGACGGTCGTGCCACTTCCGAAGCCATGACGTTGGAAGGTTTCCGGGACACTGGATCGACTGCTGTCGCCATCATGGAGTATTATTATGATAAATTCCTGAAGGCAAAAGATATGCCGCTCGTGACCGGCCAGGACCTTATCTCACTGGGTTTGCGACCGGGACCGGTATTCAGGGAACTTCTTGACATGGTCCGGGAGCAGCAGGCCGAAGGCATGGTCCGGGACCGTCAGGCAGCACTGGACCTGGTGCGAAGAAGGATAGATGGTATTGGACCGAGTAATTGATAGATGCTGCCGGATTCAACCATTTCTCGCGCAACGTGTCTCATAAACAGGAAAGGAAGGATCGGAACTGGCTATGTACGAGAATATGTCGATAGACGAGTTGAAAGCAGAGCTTAAAAAACTGCAAGAGGAACTCTGTGATATCGAGGATGTTCATGCGTTCACCTTTGTAAAGACATCGGTCCATATAGGAGCTGAGAAGGCCCAGAACATGCAGGAAGAGTACGATGAAGACTGCCGGGTCCTGCGGGAAAAGATAGTTTTGCTGGAGAAACGAATCCAGGAGATCGAATCACCCCCTAATGTGTGAATATGCAATGATTTGAAACTGTTGTGAGGAAATAGTCTCAAATGATGCTTGCACATTTTCTCAAATTATGGTATCTATCTATTTCAATCAGGAAATCCTGATCAAACATCACTTAGGAGGGGAAACGGATGAAAAAGCTTTCAGTTGTCATCGTCGTTGTGTTGTCTCTGTGTCTCGTTGCATCGATCGCTTTTGCTGGTGATACCAAGAAGGGCGTTGTGAAGAGCATTGATGAGAAGGCCGGAACCGTGGTCCTGACCATTGATGGCAAGGACGAGACGCTTAAGGCTGACAAGGCTGTTGACCTGAAGTCCGTCAAGGCCGGTTCAAAGGTGAAGGCTGTGGTCGAGGGTGACTCTGTGAAGTCCATCGCCATTGACAAGCCCAAGGCCGCTGTGGGCTGCTAATAGTTTGTAGGTTTCTGCGGGCCGTCTCCTCGGAGACGGCCCGTTCTGTTTCTATCGTCATTATTCGATGTTCCTTGACGTCTCATGTTCTCTCCGCTTTCCCTTCAGTCCTTTTGGAACAATAGCATTCACGACCATCAGTAATCATAGCCTGCCGAGAAGTAGGCTTGATACCTTCGGTCCTCGCCCGCGCCGAAGTCCAGCCGGACCGGTCCGATGATGGTGTCTGCATGCAGTCCCGCAGAGCCTCCGGTCAGCACGTCGCGTGAGGAGATCGATTCCCTGCTGTCCCAGATATTACCGCCATTTCCCTGCAGGACCAGGTAGACCGCTTTGATCGCCTTGAGCTGATAATCAATGAAGCGCCACCGATATGCGAATGAAAGAGCGATAACGTTCGCACCGATGAACTCGCGGCGCTGATATCCCAACAAGGGAATACTGATCAGGCTGTCCGCACCGCCCAGGCCGTATAGGTCCTGATAGAGAAGGGTTCCGCTGCCAAAGCCTGCCTGGCAATCCATGACAGCAATATGACGTTCTGCAATGGGGATAACCGACTGGACGGAGAGCGAGGTCTTCCTGAAATTGCTATCGCCGCCATATGAATCCGCCGCTGTCTCATAGGATCCCTTGAACAGGAATCCGGAGCGGGGAAAAAGACTGCTGTCGCGCGTATCGATCGTGGTCAGGAACGCCAGGCTCCCGGTCCGGACCGGATTGTCCTGCGCGGGGAATCCGTAGATCCCGACAAGACGCTCAGAAGAGAGTCGATAGCGAAGGTAGGTATCGCCGAAGCGGAACCACTGGTAGCCAAATGAAAAATCAGCACCCGACCTGCTCACATCCGCTGCTCCGGTCCTTTCCTGGTCCTGGTACAGATAATACGTACGGTTATGGTAAAAACCCTCGAGGCGATGTATGAATGATGTGTTGATCAGGACCGGGGAAGTATAGCCCATGGTCACATCCGTGGCGTTGCCGTATCTCGTAAGGATCGAGAACTGGATGCCCTTGCCGAGCAGATTGTCCACTACGATATCGGTCAGGCCGGTGAACACGTCGTCGGTATCGTACCGCAGACCCAGCCGGACCGTACCCCGTGGTTTTTCCCGCACTTTAAGCGTCAGATCAATCCCGCCGTTGCGGTTTTCCTGGACATCGACATTCAGGGTCTCAAAGTAGTTCAGCCCGTAGAGCTTCCGGATGTCCTCGCTCAGGACTAATAAATTGAGCGGAACGCCTGGCTCGGTCTTCATCTCCCTGTCCATAAGCGAGGTGGTGGTCCGACGATGGCCGCTTAGTCTGAGCGAGTCAAGACGTCCTTCGTTGACGACAAGGGAAAGTGTCCTGCCGTCAGGCAGCATGCCGGCATGCTCGATATGGACAAGCAGGAAGCCCTTGTCCCGGTAACGTTTTACCACGCTTTCCAGGGCACTGATCACCCTGGTAGAGGAAAGCGGTGTTCCTAGCTGACCGTCGAGCTCATCCATGATCTCTCCTGCGGGGATCATGGCGGTCCCGGCGATGGCAATTGCATCGACCACCGGATTCTCGACAATGGTCAGTATGGCCTCGTAGACATTCCCGCGGGGGACGAGTTGCAGGGACAGGTCGGAAAAAACGCCAATGCGGTACAGGTCAGCCAGCGCATGATCAATATCCACGCTGGTCCACTCCCGATGAACCTGCAGAGGGAAAGCGGCAAGGATCGCGGCCGCGTCCATGTGTTTATTTCCCTGGACGGACAATCCTGCAATCGGATAGGGGCCGCCAGTCGATCTGCCGCCATTCTTTGCTGCCAGAATCTCTTTGATCATGGGAAGGGGGGCGCGAGCGGCTTCTTCACCACGCCGCATGATCGCATCCATCCGGTCGAAATCGGTGAACGAAAAGCCTTCAGTGACCGGGGATATCAGAATATCGGCAAGCTTCGCCTGGCGCTCCGTCTCTTTTCTGACGGGGATCGAAATCGACTGGCCCATGACCTCTACGAGCGAAGTCAGGCGTTCTCTCCGCTCAAGCGGCGATGATGCGTCAACGGCGATCACGATATCTGCTCCCAGTGACCGGACAACGTCCACGGGAAGATTATTCACCAGGCCTCCGTCCACCATGAGCTTTCCATGAATCTCTACCGGGGGGAACAGGCCGGGAATCGCGGAGCTGGCGCGGATCGCGTCATGGAGCAGGCCTTTTCCTATCGCTCTGGCGTCGCCGGTCTCAAGGTCCGCGGCCACTGCGCGAAAGGGGATGGAGAGACGGTCAAAATCCAAACCTGCCTGCAGTGATGGGGCCAGGGTATGTGTCATGAGCAGGTCCGTCAGCTTCTGGCCTGCGGTCAGTCCCGGAGGAGCGACGAAGCGTCCGCCGATAAAGCTGAACTGGAGCAAATGACGGCTGCCGGCATCCTTCCGGTCCTGGGTCAGAAACACGCGCGGCGGCGTATCCGTGAAAAGATCGTTCCAGTCGTTCTCGGTAAAGATCCTTTCGATCTCAACGGGAGAATACCCCGCCGCGGCGAAGCCGCCGATGATGGCTCCCATGCTCGTTCCGGCTATGGCGTCCACAGCGATCCCCTCGCTCCTGAGCAGATTCAGTACGCCCAGCGAAGCTGCCGCCTTGGCGCCGCCGCCTGCCAGCGCCAGGCCGATCCGCGGCCTGCCTTTGAGATCAGGAGAAACCACGGTCCTGATGCCGCCGTATTTTAATTGATAGGAAGGAACGAATATCTTGGTGTCCCTGGTCCGGTCTGTAGGGGAGTTCGCGGGAACTGCGGCAGGGGCCGGAAGAGCTGCAAACACGATCAACGTGTGAACCAGCGCCGGCAAGAATCTGAGGCGGAACATGTTCTACTATACCACAGGCCCGGACCGGTATCTATGTGGTTGAAGCACTGCAGGATGGGGGCGCAGGTCGGTTGAAAAGATCGTATGATGTATGAAAAAGGGCTCCGGAGATGATCCGGAGCCCGTACTGTTCCTGCTGCTGGAACGAAGCTGTCTTACTTGTCCTTTACTTCGATCTCCGCGGCGCGGGACTCGTACTTCACCGTGACCTTGGCGCCGACCTTCACGTCGCCTTTGATCTTGGTGTTGGCGTCCTTTGCCATTTCGAACTTCTCGCCGTTCTTGTCTACCACGATCACGTTGTCCTTTACTTCCAGGACCTTGCCGGTGAACTGATAGGTCTTGCCGGCGAATGCAACCGATGCTACCAGGAACAAGGCAACTGCAACCACTGCTGCGCGTTTCATAAGATACCTCCTTGCGGGGATGAAATGATAAGAAATATATCGCATGGCACTATGCATGTCAAGGGCAGCGCCCCCGTTCTATACCGTCAACGCTTGCGTCCGCCTCCCAGGATGGATCCCAATACACCCCGGATGATTTGGCGGCCGATCTGGCTGCCGATGGCACGTGCGGCGCTCTTTGCCATGGCCCCGAGGATGTCGGCGGTCTCGGATTTTGGCTCGCGGCCTTTCCGCGGAGCATCGGCAGCACCGGCGGGCTGTTCCGCTCCGGCGCGTTCCTTCAGCTTTTCATAGGCCGACTCGCGGTCCACGTTCTTTTCGTAGTGTCCGAACAGGACCGACCCTTTGATGATTGCGGTCCGCTCGTCCGGGCTCAAGGGGGTCAGGCGGCTGCGGGGCGGGCAGATAAGCGCCCTCTCGACCGGCGTGGGGGATCCTTTTTCGTCCAGCACCGATACCAGCGCTTCGCCCACGCCGAGCTCCATGATCGCCGTTGCCGTGTCCAGGCCGGGCGAGGCGCGGAAGGTAGACGCCGCTGCTTTGACCGCTTTCTGGTCCCTGGGCGTGAAGGCGCGGAGCGCATGCTGTACGCGGTTTCCGAGTTGGCCCAGGACCGTTTCCGGGATATCAAGGGGATTTTGGGTCACGAAATAGACGCCCACTCCCTTTGAACGGATCAGCCGCACGACCTGCTCGATCTTGTCCTGCAGCGCCCGGGGAGCGTCGGTGAAGAGCAGGTGGGCTTCGTCAAAAAAGAACACCAGCTTGGGCTTGTCCAGGTCGCCTGCTTCTGGAAGTGTCTCGAACAGCTCCGCCAGCATCCAGAGCAGGAAGGTCGCGTAGAGCGCCGGAGATTGCATTAGCTTGTCCGCGGCGAGAACGTTCACGATGCCTTTTCCCGAACTGTCGTTCTGGATCAGGTCGCTCAGGTCCAGGGCCGGCTCCCCGAAGAACGCCGCGCCGCCCTGTTCCTCAAGGCCCAGCAGTCCCCGCTGGATCGCGCCGATGCTTGCAGCGGATATGTTGCCGTATTCAGTCTTGAAGGCAGCGGCATTCTCTCCCACGTACTGGGTCATGGCGCGGAGGTCCTTGAGGTCCAGGAGCAGGAGACCGCTGTCGTCGGCGATCTTGAAGATAATCGTCAGCACGCCGCTTTGGACGTCATTGAGGTTCAGGATGCGGGCAAGGAGCAGGGGGCCCATTTCCGAGATCGTCGTGCGCACAGGATGGCCCTGGCTGCCATAAACGTCCCAGAAGACCGTGGGCATCCCGCTGGGCGCGAAATCCTTGAGTTCCAGCTGCTTCGCCCGTTCCGCCGGCTCCGGCCTGTCGCCGCCCGGCAGTGCGATGCCGGAAAGGTCGCCTTTCACATCTGCCAGGAACACCGGCACGCCGATGGCGCTGAACTGTTCCGCCATGACGCGAAGGGTGACGGTCTTTCCCGTACCCGTGGCGCCGGCTATCAGGCCATGCCGATTCGCCATCTTCGGCAGAATGCCGATCGGCTCTTTGCGTATGGCGATCATCAGGGGTTCGTTCTTCAGTGCCATGTGCAGCTCCTTAATCCAGGACGTTATTCAGCAGGGATGCATAATTCCACAGCGTACGATCTATTTCAAGGGCATTCTCCGATGCTTTCAACAACGCCGAAAAAAGGGCGGACCGCTTCAGTGGCTGCCCGGTGATCCGGGAACATCAGGGAAAGCCTCTTTCAACTCCAGCAGCGGAGCAAGTCTGATATAGACGGTGATCACGCCGTGTAACAGTGAGTATTGAATCTGCACAGCTTCTTCGGTCCCGAGCTCATAGTAAGCATAAAGAGGAAGCATTTCATATCCAGCTGTCTCTCCGGCCGGCCCCAGGATCCGGCGGATACGGGTGCTGTTCACGGTCCGCATGCCGCAGCGCAGGAACCGGTCAGCCTGCTCAACAGCGCGGTCAAAAGTCTGGGGAACCGTTATCCTGTAGGAACTTTCCGGTGCATACAGATTGAAACGAAACGGTGCTTGTTCGCTGACGATGAGAGCCATATTTTCCAGGTCATCTGCATGATGGCATCCGTAGAGATAGAGGCGATACCTGCCTTCCGGAACCGCTATCCCCGTTGTCGAGGTGCTGAGACGTGTTCCTGCAGCGCAACCGGTGATCCCCGCCATGATCAACAGGATAGGCACGATGATGCCGGGAAGAAAACGCCTTGATGCCGCAGCGTGGTCCATCATATGCCTCCTTGCGCCGGCTGTCGGCCGGCAAGAGAACGAGTTTGCGATGACGCTTGACAAGGGGACGAGCGTTGCTTATCCTCTTACCAGAGGTGCTTCTGCCATTTCGCGATCCAGACCAGGGCAGAACTTGGCCGCATAATCCCCAGACAATGGAATGCCTGTGACTTTGTCCCCAAGAATAGCCGCGCCGATCATCATAAACCGTGCCGCCGTGGTACTGGTCGTATTGTTGTGTCTTGGTGTCCGCTCATCGCACGGTGAAGTTCCTGAATTGTTACCGAAACCATTGGCTGCGGAGCCGGTCGCACAACCGCAGGAAGCACCTTTGCAGCCGGTTCTCCCGTTAGGTCCTGACGATAATCCCGATGTCCAACCTCAGGTGACCGTGCCTGCTGTGACAACGTCTTCCGGATCGCTCGAACCGACAACTGAGCAGTCTGCGGAGGAGCAGGAACCATCCCTCTCACCGGGACATTCGCTCTCCGCGGTTTGGAGCGCGGTCACATCGACCGGCGGTCAAAGGCAAGACAGCGTGATCCCGCTGCGTCCCGAAGAGGAAGCACCTGGGGAGCTCCTTCCCGGCGGTCAGAGCCTGCTGCCCGGAGAGGGCTCTACGCTGCCCGCGACCATTCTGCCGGAAATGACGCCATTGCAGCGGCCCGGCGAGGAAACGGACTTCATGGATATTCTGCATGAGAGGATCTCCTATGGATTCCTGTCAACAGCCACCTGGCTGGACTCTTTTTTCGGAGATGAACGCTACGATGTAGAGGATAACCGGTCTCGATTCAAGTTCCGGTACATCGCGTTCCGCGAGGACGAGAGAAGAACGGAGTACCGGCCGGAGATCGATTTTCGTCTTGCGCTGCCCCAGCTGAAGAAGAAGACCTATCTCATGATCACCGGGGATCCCAACGAGGACATCGTAATGTCATCATCGCCTGCGGTGGCGCAGGGGAGTCCGATCGCAAAGCCCGAGGACCGAAATATGACAGCAGCTCTCCAGTACTTTTTCCGGTCGACAGAACGGCGAAGCTACAGCGTCATGAGCGGGGCCAAATTTCATAATGGCAGGCCGATCCTGTTCCTTGGTCCGCGGGCGAGATATCTCCGGCATCTGGCTTCCTGGGACCTCCGCTTCACGGAAGAGGTCCTCTGGTACAACGACAGAGGATGGCAGTCGCGCACCCGGTTGGACCTCGAACGCCCGTTTGGCGGACTCTTCTTTCGTACGAGCTGGCAGGGGGTCTGGAACGAGGACAAGTACGGATATCCGCACAGTCTGGCCTTCTCCCTCTTGCAGCCATTGGACAGAAACCGCGCTGTATCGTACGAATGGGTGAACAGTTTTCAGACATGGCCGACAAAGGAACTGGACGAGGTTCTCTTCGTTTTCCGGTATCGACAGCGGATCTGGCGGGACTGGCTCTATCTGGAGATCGCGCCGCAGGAACGGTATCCCCGTGACAGGAGCTTCCATGAGACGCCGGGGATCATGTTCAAACTGGAGATGATCGTCGGCGATTACCGGTCCTTTATTTTCTAGCCATCCTGACCGCGATCAAAGGGTGATGACGCGGTCGCGGCCCTGCTGCTTTGCCTGGTACAGGGCGTCGTCGGCGCGGATCAGCAGGGAGTTCATCTTGCCGTCGTGTTCTCCCAGGGAGGTGACTCCCGCGCTGATGGTCATCTTGACCTTGTGCGCATGGTTCGCGATTGTTCGTCCCTTGATACGGTCCCGGATGCGCTCGGCAAGGGCTGCTGCGTCGTCAAGCGAGGATCCGGGCGACGCTATGAGGAACTCCTCTCCGCCGATCCTTCCCAACAGGTCATAGGCCCGAAGGCTCTTCTCCATTTCCTGCGCAACTGCTTTCAGCACTTGGTCGCCGAACACGTGGCCGTAGTTGTCGTTCACCCGCTTGAAATGGTCGATATCGAGGATCATCACCGACAGGGGAGTGCCCGCCCGCACCGCGCGCTGGTATTCCTTTTCCAGCTGTTCCATGATGAAACGCCGGTTCCTGAGACCGGTCAGCTCATCGGTGACCGCGAGCAGCTTGAGGCGTCGCTGCACTTCATCGAGTTTCACGAAGAGCTTCCAGGTCAGAAAGTACAGGATCGCCAGGAGCAGGCCGACGGCTATCAGAAAATCCATGACCTTTTGCGTTGCGTTCCTGCGCATCTGCTGCAGCAGGTCTGACGCGGGGATCATGATGCTCACGGCGCCGCGGATGTCGCCTTCTTTGTAGCCCTGCTTCGCATGGCATTGCAGACAGGGCTTTTCCACCTTCAGGGGATGGATGAACCGGAAGAGCGGGTCCGGCCTGTCACGGTCGATCGCCCAATGGCTAGACGAGCCTCGTTCGAATTGGAGCAGAGCGTCGTATTCAAAAGCATCGGGTTTATTGTCCGGATTCAGCGGTTTCATGCTGATCATGTGGAACCGGACCAGGTCTCCACTCGAAGTGATCTCAGATATCTCCCGCGTCATGATCGCAGGATTCTTGAGCGTCAGGACCCGTCCGTCGGACGTGCGGATGTCAGGTTCGTTCCCTGCGTCCCGGAGATGGGGGGTGGGCCGGTCGACCGGTTTTTTTACCACGTATACGCCGCCATAGGCCGCGTTCCAGTGGCGGGCGATGATAATGAGATTGGCAAAGGATTCGGCCTCGTGGCGCATGGTCTGGACAAGCAGGTGGTTGACGGTACGGTAGCGGTTGAAGGAGATGAACGCGAGGACGAGGATCACAGCAAAACTGATGCTGATAAAGAATACCCGGGCATCCTTGTAGGATCGGAACAGCTTAGGCCATGTTGATAAAGGCATAGGTCTTCCGGTCATCGCCTCCGGTCATAAGTGAGATCGGCCGGGGAGGGCTCAGGGGCTGTTCAGCACAACGGATAAAGCGCCTGCCCGCCTTCATATCAATTGTAGCACATTATTCTTTGGTGTCGGAGCGGCCGGCAAGAAGGCGGACGCCGGCGAGAAAGTGGTCGCGGTCACCTTCGTCGTGCAGGGCAAGGACCTCCCGCCGCAGGTCGAGGAAACGGGAGTGCCCCTGGCGTCGGGTTTCATCGATGCTGGACCAATCCCGCTTTTCCCGGAAGAGCGCAGCGGCATCCCGTATTCCCGAGAAGAGCAGCCTTCGGTATCCTTCCTGGAGGCCGGTGTAGAGGGCCAGTGCGCCGGCGTCCCTTGAATTGACGATGTAGGTCAGGGGGCCGCTGTCCGATGTATCGGCAATGAGGTCCTGAACTGCGCGCAGGAAGTGTTCCGCGCCCCGGTCGTCAACTTTGGCAATGATATCCTTCCAGGTCAGCATGGACTCGCGCGATTCAGCCAGTTCATGCCTCAGCGTCTGAGTTTTCAACTCGGGCCAGCGCGCCTCCTTGGCGGAGATCCAGAGACTGATATCGCCGCGGCGTACCGGCGACCAGGGATCAAGACCCTGCTCGGCACGATAGAGGTCACGGTATCGCATCAGCAGCCCGCAGATGGAGAAATATCCCCAAAAATGAGCGTCGGAAATATCGCAGTTGTTCTTTACATCCTGAAGAAAGGTGACTTCCATTGATTTGGGTCGGGGATGAGCTTGTATCAGGCAGTTGTATTATTCCCCAAGAATGAGAAAAAGTAAACTGGAATCACTGCAGACCTGAATAGGTAGGCCTGAAGGATGGATCAGCGGGGCGTAGCCTGTGAATATGGAAGTTCTGAGGTTGAATGATCCGGGCCCGGATTAGGCAACTGGTAAAAAAAGAGGACAGCCAGTCGGCTGTCCTCTTGGAGTTCATGCGCTGTTGCCGCACCGGCTATGTTTTCTGCAATCCCTGGTCTTTGCCGAGCCGGAAGTAGTCATACACGAAGATCAGCGTGCCGACCAGGAAACCGACTCCGAATATGGCGCGGATGATCCAGAACCAGAGGTTGTAGTTCGCCTTGACCGCCACGTAGTCGAGGCCCATAAGGCGCTCCATGTAGACCTGGACCATGCCCGCGCCGGTGATGGTGAGCACGATGAATACCATGGAAATGGTCATCCACCAGAAGGCCTGGTAGGCCCGTGAAGTTTTGAATTCCTTCACGCCGCGCATCGACGGCAGGGTCACGTAGATCATGGCCATGATCAGCAGCACATAGGCGCCGTAGAAGGCCAGGTGGCCGTGGGCCGTGGTGATCTGCGTGCCGTGGGTCCACTGGTTCACCTGCGGCAGCGTGTGGATCACGCCCCAGAGGCCCGCTCCCACGAAATTGAAGATGGCGTGGGCCACGGTGTAGAAGAGACCGACCTTGTTCGTCACATTGCGCGCCTCTCTGGTGGTCCGGAAAGCGTCCCACACCATGAGGAGCAGCGGCACCGGTTCGAGGGAACTGAAGAAGCCGCCCACCCACCACCAGTACTTGGGCGTGCCGATGAAGTAGTAATGATGGCCCGTGCCGAGTATGCCGGTGAAGAGCACCAGGCCGACTTCGATGTACATCCATTTTTCGAGCACTTCACGCTTCGCGCCGATGGTCTTCATCAGCATGAAGGCGAGCAGCGCGCCGGCGATCACTTCCCAGGAGCCTTCCACCCAGAGGTGGATCACCCACCACCACCAGAACTGGTCCTTCACCATGTTCTTGGAGTAGAACATGCCGGGAAGATACATGAGCGCCAGGAACACGAGGCCCGTAAGCAGCACCCCCTGAATGGCCGTCCATTTTTTTGTCTTCAGCATGGTCATGAACATGTTGAAGAGGAAGAGCAGGACCGAGACCACGATCAGCACGTCGGCCCAGCGGGGCGCTTCAATGTACTCGCGGCCTTCGTTCAGCACCAGGGTGCCGAGAACGGAAATGTTCGCCTGGGGGAAGATGCCCATCACAATGTAGCCGACCACCACGGCGGTCACGGCCACGACGGTCGCCCAGAACTGGAACAGGGCAATGGGATAGTTCCAGAGCTCGGTCTCCGATTCCTCGGGCACCACGTAATAGGTGGCTCCCATGAGTCCGGCGAGCAGCCAGACCACCAGGGCGTTGATATGGAGCGTCCGGATGGTTGCGAAGCTCAGAATGGCTATGTCGGGTTTGAGGAACTGGATCGCGGCGACAAGGCCCACCAGCACCTGCACCGCGAACAGGATGATCGCGAAGGTATAGAAATATTGCGCTATCTTTTGACTTTGATACTTTATGGTCATGGCATCGCCTCCTTATTTTAACGAAACGAGATATGCCGCCAGTTCCTTCAGGTCACTGTCTGACAGCGAGGGATAGGGGGGCATTGCGGAACCGGGCACGAGGGAATTCGGGTCTTTCAGGTGTTTCATATGCCATTCCGCATCCTTGCCGGCTGCGCCGACTTTCGTAAGGTCGGGGCCCGATGTGCCACCGATGCCGTTGATGCTGTGGCAGTTCGAGCAGCCCTGGGATTGGTAGACCTGCTGGCCCCGTGTCTGCTGCGCTCCGCCGACGCCGGCTGCCTGGGCCAGGATCGGTTTCGGCGGCCAGCCGTTCGTGTCGATCTTGGAGATCCAGGTCAGGAACGCGATCATGTCATCGGCTTCCTTGCTGCTCAGCCCGAGCTTCGGCATGGTGGCGTTCTTGTTCGTGGATTTGGGGTCCATCAGGAACTTCTTGAGATAGCCGGCCGGCTTCTTTTCGACCACCTTGGTCATGTCCGGGGCGAAGTAGGATCCGTTCCCCAGGATGGTATGGCACCCGATGCAGTCGTACTTGTGCCAGACCTGCTTGCCGTCGTCAACTTCTTTCGTGACCTCCGGGGCCCGTCCATCGATCTGCTTCATCGTATCGAACGTGAGGCCCAGGAAGATCACGAAGAAGAAGAGACTGCCGAAAATAAAGAGATTCCGTGCTGCTTTGTTGCTCATAAACGCCTCCTCCTGTGTCGTGAGATTTTCTTCCCTGTTAACAACGTGGTCGCACAATAGGGCAAAGTGTGCTCGTTTTGTATGATTTATGTCATACCTGTTGAAATTAAACGTGAATGTTCATGGCTGGCATTTAAGATGTAATATAGCAGAAATGTCCGTGCGTTTCCGATCATGACCAGGTAATCTTTCCTCGATTACCCGTGCCCGTGAAAAGGACGGCGCCAGCCTTGGTGCTCATTGAGCGTAGTGGTGCTGCGAGTGCCGGGCAGAGGGATCGCCGGGAACGCGGAAACAAGAGTTTTTCCTTGACTCACCGTCTGCCAAAAACGTATTATTTACGCTCGCACTTCACCAGGCCGCTCGTTCAACCTTGCGTCCAGCGGAGCTAAGTCCTTATGAACATACTGTTTTTCTACGCCTCCATCGCGGTCTATGTTCTCGCGGCAGCCGGGTATGTTGCTCATTTCCTTAAGCCCGATCGCAAGGGACTGGCCGGTCTCTCCCTTTTCACGTCTTTTGTCGGGTTCAGTCTCCATTTCATTTATTTCGCTGTGCGCTGGTCCGAATCAGGAAGGATCCCGGTCACCAATTTTTTCGAGGCCATCAACGCGCTGGGTCTTGGCATCATGATGGTTTTCGTCATCATGGAGCTGCGCTATAAGGTCCCGGCGCTCGGATCGTTCATGCTGCCGCTGGTCATTATACTCATGCTGCCTGCCATGCTCGTGTCGGGACGGATCGAGGACCTGAAGCCCATCCTGAAAAGCGGGTGGCTTGGCGTCCATACCAGTCTTGCCGTGCTCGGGGACGCAGCGTTCGCTTTTGCCTGCATTGTCTCTATCATGTATCTCATCCAGGAGCGTCAGCTCAAGAGCAAACATCTTGGCGCGATCTTTCACCGTATGCCGTCTCTGGACATCATGGATACGATCAGCTATAAGGCCCTGACCCTGGGCTGGCCTTTGTACACGCTGGGGATGATCACCGGCTCCATATGGGCGAACAGCGCCTGGGGGACCTACTGGAGCTGGGACGTGAAGGAGACCTGGTCGCTCATTGTCTGGCTTATCTATCTCGTACTGCTGCACCTCCGAACCCTGGGGTGGCGGGGACGAAAGATGGCCTATCTTTCCCTTGCGGGCTTCCTGTTCGTCATGATCAGTTTTTTTGTTGTCAGCCGCATGGGAGTGGGGAAGCACAGCTTTTAAGGTGAAGGTATGAGCATCGTCGTCGTAGGCTTAAGCCATAAAACAGCGCCGGTCGAGGTCCGGGAGAAGCTTTCGTTTCCCGAGGCAACGGTCGCAGACGCGCTCAAGAAGCTCATGACCTATGAAGGGATCAGGGAGTGCCTTATTCTGTCGACCTGCAACCGCGTGGAGATCTATACGGTGGTCGAGGAGAGCGTTAAAGGCACCGAATCGATCAAGCAATTCATATCCGAATACCACAACCTGTCACGCGAAGCTTTGGAAAAGTCCCTCTACATCTACCCGGAGTCCCAGGGCGTCCGGCATACCTTCCGCGTTGCATCGAGTCTTGATTCCCTGGTGGTGGGCGAACCGCAGATCCTCGGCCAGCTCAAGGATGCCTTCGACTTCGCGTTGAAGGCGAAAACGACCAGCACGGTCATGAACAAGCTGCTCAAGAAGGCGATCCAGGTGGCCAAGCGCGTTCGCACAGAGACCCGGCTCGCAGAGGGCGCGGTGAACATCAGCTTTGCCGCGGTGGAACTGGCGCGGAAGATCTTCGGCACCCTGGACGAGAAGACCGTCATGCTCCTGGGAGCGGGCGAAATGGCCGAGCTCGCGGCGCGGCACCTGCTGAACAACGGCGTCAAGACCATCATGGTCGCGAACCGCACCTTTGAACGGGCGGTGGAACTGGCAAACGAGTTCAAGGGCAGCGCCGTGCGCTTCGAGGATTTTCCCGCAGAGCTGGTGATGGCCGATATCCTGATCTGCTCCACCGGCGCCCCCAACTATGTAGTGAAGCCAGAGATGGTCCATAAGGTCATGAAGGAGCGGCGCCACAAGCCGATATTCATGATCGACATTTCGGTGCCGCGGAACATCGATCCTGCGACGGACAAGGAAGACAATGTCTACCTCTACAATGTCGATGATCTGCAGGGCGTGGTCGAGACGAACGTGCAGGGACGCCAGCAGGAAGCGGAAAAGGCCGAGGACATCGTACGGCAGGAAGTGGAGACCTATCTTCAGTGGGAACGCTCCCTGGACGCCGTGCCGACCATCGTGGACCTGCGCGAGAAGATCGAGGATATGCGCAAGCGCGAGCTCGACAAGACCTTGTGTCAGATGAACGGCATTTCCGAAGACCAGCGCCGGGCCATGGACATCATGTCCCAGGCTATCGTGAACAAGATCCTGCACGCGCCGCTGGTGGTGCTCAAACAGGCGGCGGCGAATCCCGAGGGCGGCGATGTGATCAGCATCGCCCGCAAGATATTCAACCTGGACCGGGAACTGAAGAAGCCTTCTCATGTGCATGAGAAGGGTTTTGGCAGCGGAACAACAGTTGAAGAGAAAAAATAGTTTGCCACGGATCTACCAATTGCGGATTGCGGATTGCGGATTGCGGATTCTAAGGTGGGCTTTCCCCCTTACCCCTTACGCCTTACGCCTCTCGCTGATATCGTAAGGAGCTTTCATTGAGAAAAGAGATCAGGATAGGAACGCGCGCGAGCGCGCTGGCATTATGGCAGGCGGAATGGGTCAAGTCCGAGCTCGAGAAGAAGTATCCCGGGCTGATGGTCTCGCTTACCAAGATCAAGACCACGGGAGACAAGATACTCGACGTGCCGCTCTCCAAGGTCGGCGGTAAAGGCCTTTTTGTGAAGGAGATCGAGGAGGCCATGCTCCGGCAGGAGATCGACATCGCCGTGCACAGCATGAAGGACGTTCCCACATTCTTTCCCGACGGCCTGCACCTTTCGTGCATCACCGAGCGCGAGGACGCGCGCGATGCGCTTTTGTCGCGCAATAAAGTTGCGTTCAAGGACCTGCCGAAGGGCGCCAGGATCGGGACCAGCAGTCTTCGCCGGCAATCCCAGCTCATGAACATCCGGCCTGATTTCGTGATCGAACAGCTTCGCGGCAATGTGGACACGAGGCTGCGGAAGCTGAAGGAAGGACAGTACGACGCCATCATCCTTGCGGCCGCGGGCGTGCGGCGGCTCGGACTCGCGGACAACGTGACCGAGTATATCGATCCCGAGATCAGCCTGCCGGCCATCGGCCAGGGCGCCCTCGGCATCGAGTGCCGGGTGGACGACCGCGAACTGAACGACATGATCTCGTTCTTCAACCATTCGGACACCCGGGTCTGCGTGACCGGCGAACGGGCACTTCTCCGTCGTCTGGAAGGCGGCTGCCAGGTGCCGATCGCCTGCTACGGCCGCATCAAGAACAACAACCTCTCGCTCGAAGGACTTGTGGCGAGCGTGGATGGAAAGCGGATCATCAAGGAGACCATCGAAGGCGCGCAGGCTGATGCGGAAAAGCTCGGCGTGACTCTGGCCGAGAACCTGCTGAAGCGGGGGGCTGATGTGATCCTGCGCGAGGTCTACGGACAGAACCCTGATTATAGCGGCGATAAACTGCTGGAAGGATGAATTTGCACCACGGAGGCACGGAGACACGGAGAAAGCATTGAATGCTGCATGACGCTGAATTTCTCTGAATCGAACGATTGACGGTCGGTTAGACTAAGTTCATCATTCATATTCTGTCATTCATCTGCACTGAATCAATTCCTGTCTTGTTTTCCTCAGTGTCTCCGTGACTCCGTGGTAAAAGAATACTATGACTACGTCCATCGGAAAAGTTTTCCTTATCGGCGCAGGCCCCGGCGATCCGGGGCTAATAACGGTCAAGGGCCTCGAATGCGTGCAAAAGGCCGACGTGGTGATCTACGACTACCTTGCCAACGAGCGGCTGCTGGAACACCGGCGGAAAGATTCCGAGCTGATCTATGTGGGCAAGCAGGGCGGCAGGCACACGCTTCCCCAGGAAGAGATCAACAGCCTGATCGTGAAAAAGGCAAAGGAAGGGAAAATCGTTGCACGGCTCAAAGGCGGCGATCCCTTCATTTTCGGCAGGGGCGGGGAAGAGGCTGAAGAGTGCGTTGACAACGGGGTTCCCTTTGAGGTCGTCCCCGGGGTCACCGCAGCCACATCAGTTCCGACCTATGCGGGCATCCCGCTTACCCACCGGGACCATACGGCAAGTGTTGCCTTCGTGACCGGCCACGAGGACCCGACCAAGCCCGAGTCCAAGCTGCACTGGGACAAACTGGCCACGGGCATCGGGACCCTGGTCTTTTTCATGGGCATGAAGAACCTCCAGAGCATCGTGAATAACCTGGTCACGAACGGACGGAGCGCTGCGACGCCGGTTGCTGCGATCCAGTGGGGTACGAGAACTGACCAGCGGGTTGTTCGCGGCACGCTTGCGGATATCGTTGAAAAGGTGAAGGTTGAAAAACTTGGCCCGCCGGCCATTGTGATAGTCGGCGAAGTGGTCAACTTGCGCGATAAACTGAACTGGTACGAGAATAAACCCTTCTTCGGGAAACGCATCGTGGTAACTCGCTCGCGCGACCAGGCGAGCATCTTCGCCGAGAAGCTCATCGACCTTGGCGCCACGCCGATCGAGTTCCCGAGCATCGAAGTAGTGCCGCCGTCGAACTGGCACGAGCTTGATAGCGCGCTCGAAAATCTTGCCTCCTATCAATGGATCATTTTCACCAGTGCGAATGCGGTGCGCTTCTTTTTCCAGCGGCTGCGCGAGCAGGGCATGGATATCCGCAGCCTGAACGGTTTGAAGATCTGTGCCGTAGGCCCGAAGACAGCTGAAGCTTTGGAAGCGTTCAGTCTCAAGGCAGACCTTATCCCCGAGGAGTTCAAGGCAGAGGGCGTGGTCAAGGCGCTGGGAGAGACGCCGGTCAGCGGTGTCCGATTTTTAATACCTCGCGCCAAGGTTGCCCGTGAGATCATCCCGGACAAATTGCGAGAAAAGGGCGCTGATGTAACAGTTGTCACCGCCTATGAGAACGTGCGGCCCTCCACGGACGTGGACCGCGTACGGAAGCTGTTCCAGGACGGCAAGATCGCCGCGGTCACCTTTACCAGCTCTTCAACGGTCAACAATTTTGTTGAAATGCTGGGGAAATCAGAGTATAAACCCCTTATGAAGGGTGTAATGGTTGCCTGCATCGGTCCGGTGACCGCGAAAACAGCCGAGGAATACGGCATGAAGGTGGATGTGATGCCAAAAGACTACACCATACCGGCCCTCGTGGACGCGATGGCGGAGTATTTTAAGGAGAAATTATGATTACCATTTCTGATGTGGCAGCAGGAAAGATCAAAGAGATCATGAAGGCCGAGGGCATGCCGCAGGCAGGTCTGCGGATATTCTCCGGCGGCGGCGGATGCGGATGCAGCGGCCCGCAGTATGAGATCGCCATTGACGATAAGGCAGGACAGGGCGACACGGTGGTCGAGAACCAGGGAGCCAAGCTCTACGTGGACTCGGAAACGGCAACTGCGCTGGCAGAGGCAGAGCTCAGCTTCATCAGCGACGAGCGCGGCGAAGGATTCGTGATCAACTTCCCGAAGGGCGCTCCCCAGGCGGGCGGATGCAACTGCGGTCCGGATACGGCCTCGGGCGGAGGGAGCTGCGGCAGCGGCGGCGGTTCCAAAGGCGGCGGCTGCGGGTGCGGATGCTAGCTTAAATTTTGAATTGGGAATGCGGATTTCGAATCAGACGAATAACAATTAGGAAAGCAAGGATGTTTTCGCGCAGAGGCGCAGAGCTCGCAGAGAAAAGCAACGTCGTGATATTCTTTTTGCTTTCCTTTGCGCATTCGCGGGTTTTGCGAGAGATGCCTTGCTTTTTTATGTAAGTAGTTTTAGGAGATAACCATGTACGAACCTCTCTACCGTCCCCGCAGGCTCAGGTCCAGCGAAACCGTCAGACGCATGGTGCGCGAAACCACACTGTCGCCGGACAACTTCATCTATCCGCTCTTTGTGACCCACGGCAGGAATGTGAAGAAAGAGATCAGCTCCATGCCGGGAAACTATCAGCAGTCGGTGGACAACCTGGTCAAGGACTGTGAGGAGACCTTCAGACTCGGCATCCCGGCAGTCATCCTTTTCGGCATTCCCGAGCATAAGGACGAGGTCGGAAGCGAGGCCTATTCGGATGAAGGGATCGTGCAGCATGCCATCAAGGCTATCAAACACAAGATGCCGGACCTCGTGGTGATCACGGACGTCTGCTTGTGCGAATATACCAGTCACGGACACTGCGGGATCATCAAACACGGCGTGGTGCAGAACGACGAAACACTCGATCTTCTGGCGCGTGAGGCGGTCTCTCACGCCAAAGCAGGCGCGGACATGGTGGCGCCGTCGGATATGATGGATGGCCGCGTCGGGGCGATCCGCGAAGCCCTGGACCAGACGGGTTTTTCGCAGACCCCGATCATGGCATATGCAGCCAAGTATGCATCAGGATTCTATGGGCCTTTCCGCGAGGCAGCCGAGTCGACACCGCAGTTCGGCGACCGAAGGTCCTACCAGATGGACCCGCCGAACAGACGCGAGGCGATACGCGAGGTGACCCTGGACATCGAGGAAGGCGCCGATATCGTCATGGTCAAGCCCGCGCTCTCCTATCTCGACATCATCCGCGAGGTCAAGGATAATTTCAATCTGCCGGTCGCGGCCTACAACGTGAGCGGAGAATACTCCATGGTCAAGGCCGGAGCCAAACTCGGCTGGATCGACGGTGATCGCGTGATGATGGAGATCCTCATGTCCATCAGGAGGGCAGGAGCTGACATGATCCTTACATACCACGCAAAGGAAGCGGCGAGGCTGATTAACGGTTAGCCTGATGCACCGAAATTAAGATGCTCGGCAGTGCTGATGTGCGCTGATCAAATGGAACCAGAAAACGATACAAACGCTGCCAATGCCCGGAAGAACTTGCCGGGCATTTCGTTTTTCTGCGCCTGATGCAGAATGCTGCACTATCTGTCGTATGTAATACAATAGTGCCTTCTAGGAACTTCTTCCTATTGTTTTCCCCGCAGAATCGGTTATTCTTGTGAGCAAAGATTGTTGACGAATGTAGTCAACGGATATGCAGCGTATTAACTTCAGGTTGCGATCCGAAGCAGGTGCGGGATTGGTGATGTCTTCGGACTACTCTCGCCCGTAAGCGATAGAGCGGGAGATGAATAGGACGTTACACGGCTGGCCTATGCCAACCGAAATCTCAGTGAAAGGAGGAATGCCATATGTTCACGTATGTTGGCGGACGTACTGTGGAAAAGGGAACCTACTGGAATCTGTCCAGCGGAGATCGGATCGATGTGAACGGTTCTGCGGTCCTGGCCGGGTCATCGGAAGAGCGGTATGTAAAGCTTCCGAAGGCAGGGGTCGTGATCGCAGGGCCGCTTGCAGGCCTGCTGTTCTCTGTTGTGGCGCCGTTCCTGTTCCTGGTCATCATGCTGGCGCTTTTGCCGCGCACGGTCCATGCTTCGGGCTCTCTGCTGAACGAGGAAGCGCAGACCTGTCTCAGCTGTCATGGGACGCCGGGCATGACCATGACCTTCGGCGATAAATCGACGGTCTCGTTGCATGTCGATGAGCAGCACTTCAAGAGTTCCGTTCACAGCACCATGGGCTGCACCGGTTGCCATTCCGATGTGTCCATGGACACCCATCCCGCGGCGAAATACGCGACGAAGCAGCAGTTTCTGCTGCATCTCGCGAGCGCCTGCAGGACCTGCCATGCAGATGAACAGGTGATGGCCAATCCGCTTCATAAGCGGGCCATTACCCGGGCCAACGCGCCCCCCTGTTCAGATTGCCATGGTTCCCATTCCATCAGGAACGTACCCACCCAGAAAGAGAAGTTCAGCTCCACGCAGTATTGCCTTACCTGTCATTCTCACGAACTCAGCAAAACGATCAACGGGGAATCGATCTCCCTGACCATCGACGAAGGTGGCCTCAGGAGTTCGGTCCACAAGAACCACGGCTGTTCTGACTGTCACACAAAGTATTCCATGGACAGTCATCCGCAGCCGTCGTTCGAAAGCATCCGGGAGCTTTCCATTGCCGCTTCGGACGCCTGTATGAGGTGTCATTTCGACAAGGCGACACAGCACAAGGGAAGTATCCACGCCAGATTGCTGTCCGACGGCAACCGCAAGGCACCGGTATGCGCAGACTGCCACGGTTCGCACAAGGTCGGCCCCAAGGCCCTGGCGGACACCATGGGCGGCGTGCCCTGCAAGAAGTGCCATCAGGACATATTTGCAGCCTACCAGGGGAGCGTGCACGGTTTGGCGAAAAGCAACGGTCAAAGCGGACATGCGCCGCTCTGCTCGAGCTGCCATTATGCCCATGACGTAAAGCCAGCCATGGCTTCCCGGTCGCCGAAGGATGTATGTATGGGGTGTCATCCCGACATCGCCACAGCCCATCAGAAGTGGCTTCCGAACACCGAGGCCCATTTTGACGCTGTCGCCTGCACGGCATGCCATGTTCCCGGCGACTACAAACGGAGCATCTACCTGCGTCTCACTGACGGGTCCTCGGGAATGCTGCTGAGCGATACGGTCGTTCGGAAGATCCTTGAGACCGGACAAAAGGTGAAGGATATAACACCTGAAAAACTCTGGTCGCTCTATCAGAACCTGAACAAAGGTCAGTCTGTCAAAATGAGCGGCATGGTCAGCTTGAAGGACCACCGGCAGGCGCATTATCTCGCACCCAAGGAAAAGGCGGTCCGTCAGTGCGAATGGTGCCATTCGGCGAACGCAGAATTCTTTAAATCAGTGTCCATGACCGTGGCCAAGTCCGATGGAAGAGAGTCCAGTATTGACGTGGATTCCGCGTCACTGGGCTCTGTCTACGCCATGGTGCCACTGAATCAGTTCTACGTTCTGGGCGGTACGAGAATCCGCGCCATGGACTATCTCGGCGCAGCAATGGTCCTGGGCGGTCTCGCGGTTCCTATCGGACACGGTACGCTCAGACTTTTGACCGCACGGCTGCGCAGGTCACGACAGCAGCAAGGAAAGGGAGGGCGGGGCCATGCATAAGACCTATCTCCATCCGATGCCGGTGAGATTGTGGCACTGGAACAATGCATTCTGCTTTCTCGTGCTGATCGTAACGGGCGCGCAGATCAGGTACCGCGACGCGCTGGACCTGATGTCATTCAAGAACGCGGTGGATGTCCATAATTTCTTCGGGTTCCTGTTGATAGCGAACTTCATGCTCTGGGCGCTGTATTACATGATCTCCCGTAAGCTGAAGATCTACATTCCGGACCCGAACCTGAAGAATTTCGTTCTCGGATCCTTGAAGCAGGCCCGGTATTACGGCTACGGGATCTTTGTAGGCGAGCCGAACCCGCATCACGCTACCCCTGACAATAAGTTCAATCCCATGCAGCAGGTGGCGTATTTCAATATAATGCTCCTTTTGCTGCCGCTCCAGATCGTCTCCGGACTGTTGATGTGGGACATCAAACGATTCGCAGCAATGATCAGCATCGTGGGAGGAATAAAAGTGGTCGACTCTCTTCATGTGTTCCTGACCCTGTTCTTTACATCATTCCTGTTCGTGCATGTGTACCTGGCGACACTAGGACACACACCGCTCGAACACATCAAGGCGATGTTCACGGGATACGAGGAAGAGAGCGAAGTCGCGCACTGACGGCGAAATGTTGTCGGCCAGGGGGAACGGGCGAAGGCCCTTCCCCCTTTTTTAATTGGAGCTGTGGCGGTTGGGGATGCCTGGAATTGAACTGATTTGAATCGAGGGGATAACACGAGAAAGGCAAATGCGTCTCGCGCAAAGCTGCAAAAACGCCAGGGAAATCCTAATAGCAAGTGATAAAAGAGATGATTTGTTCTTTCTTTGCGGCTTGGCGGCTTTGCGCGAGAAAAGGTATTTGCCCTGTCAGTTTTGATTTAAAACAGGTTGATCTGCTTCGGACGATCCTTCCGGCCAGAGCTGCTGCTCGATCGCTTCAAGGAGCGGTCCGAGAGTTGCGGGATCGATGGCAGAACAGAGGACGCTGTTGAACCGTGACGCGATGGCCCGCGCCCAGAGGGCGTTCACCTGGTCTACCTTGTTGAATACCACAAGGCAAGCAATGTGGTCCAGCCCGATCTCGTTCAGGATCTTGTTCACCGATTCCATCTGCTGCTCGAAACGGGGATTCCCGATATCCACGACATGAAGGATCAGGTCTGCGTCCTGCATCTCATCGAGCGTTGCGCGAAAGGCGCCGAGGAGGTCCGGCGGAAGGTCCCGGATGAATCCCACGGTGTCCGTGATGACCACTTCTCGCTCACGCGGGAATCTGAGCCGGCGCGTAGCGGTATCGAGCGTCGCGAACAGCAGGTTCTCGGCCTTAACCTCGGACCTGGTGAGATTGTTAAACAGCGTTGATTTCCCCGCATTGGTGTATCCCGCGATGGACACGATGGGAATATGGCTCCGGACACGCCGTTCCCGACGCTGCTGGCGGGCTTTTCCGAGACCTTCAAGCTGTTTTTCCAATCGCCGGATCTTGTCCCGTGCTCTGCGCATGTCGATCTCGAGCCTGGTCTCGCCAGGACCTCTGCCGCCGATGCCTCCGGTCAGGCGTGAGAGGGCGGTTGAGCGTTCGGAAAGCCTGGGAAGCCGGTACTTAAGCTGAGCAAGCTCTACCTGGACCTTCCCATCCCCGCTGTGCGCCCTTCGTGCGAAGATATCGAGGATCAGTTGGGTGCGGTCGATGACCCGGAGCTCGGTAATATCGCCGATGGCTTTTACCTGGGCCGGAGAAAGGTCCTGGTCGAACACGATGAGGTCCGCACCGAGCTGTTGGGAGTGGATGATCATGTCCTTGAGCTTTCCTGCGCCCATGAGGTAGCGAGGGTTGATGTCATGAGGGCGCTGGATCACCGCGTCCAGGACGGTAATCCCGTCGGAACGGGCAAGCTCCTTAAGTTCTTCGACTGATTCTTCCTGCTCATGACGCGGTTTTTTTGATACACTCACCAGGATGGCGCGGTCCCTGCCGCCAACCTTTACCGCGGCCTGAGCTCGCTCCATCTGGCGTTCCATGTCCGCAATAAACACCGAAGCATCAAGATCCAGCATGTGGACCGGGCATGAAGGGAGCACTTCGTAAAGTTTTTCCTCGGGATTGGGGGGCAGGAGATAGGCAAGCGAAATATTGCCGGGAAGGCCGTCTTTGCGGGCGACAATGGACGCAATAAGGTCAAGCCGAAGCAGTGCGAGGTCCGTCAGGTCCTCCTGATTCAGCGGGTGATCGGTAAGATGGGTATGGACAAAACGCACACCGCGCAAGCGTTTATGGCCCAGGCGGTAATTCGAGAGGTCAGGAATAAGAATACTCCGGTCCGAACCGACCAGAACTGAGCGCACCGCTCCGGAACGATCGATAATGAGTCCGACCTGCCTTCCCGTCTGAACTGACGCCTCGGTCAGCGCCCGGGCTGCTTCAAGGGTTATTACCTGGGAGGGTGGGGTTTTCCTTCGGTACAGACGCTCAAGTAAACGCAGATCAGCGGGTTTGAGCCCGGCTATGTTTCCATGGATCGACGAGATGGAAATATCCTCCAAAAGTACGATAAAAAGCCCGATTACCGTGGTGGTCTGTTTATTTCGACGGGCTGCGGCGGCATGGAAATGTCGTAGAGGAGATGTTCTTACTCAAGGTAGACAATATCGTGCACCCGGGCGTGATCATCCACTTTGATCCCGACACATTGACCCGCAACAGCCTCGTCAACATGACCGTGTTCATACTCCATGGAGGACAATGTCTGGGTGAAGTCAGTGGTATGGCCCTTGATCCGCACGCGGTCGCCGGTCTTGAGCTTTGCTCTGTTGATCTGGATCACGGCGACGCCCAGATCGCTGTAATAGTGGGTCACCACGCCGATAGCCTGCTCCTGGCTGGCCGGTTCTTCAACAGGAGGGGCCTCGACGGTCGGTGGACCCGGTTCAACCAGGGGCAGTTCTTTCTTGATGCTTTTCGAAGAGGGTCTTTTCGCTGCAATGACAGCCGAACGTTTTTTCCTGGTCTTTTTGGGAGTCTTTTCTTTAGCGGTCTTTTTGACCGTGATCTTCTTCTTGAGTTTATTCTTAGCAGCCTTTTTTTTGCCGGAAGTTGGGCGGGAAGTCGTTGATCCTGCGGACTTGCGATTCTGTTTACCGGTCGCTGGCATGAGAAACCCTCCCTGGATTATTTACAAGGCGATAGGAGCCTTAGCTGCTCTTTGGCCCCTGATTGCTACTTCTATAAAAATATTAGCACAGAAACGCCAAATTGCAACGAATAATAAATCTCTCAGGGGCACCTTGTCGTCGGCAATTTATCGTGACGGGAATCGTTGTCAGGTTCGTCACTGATTGAGGTATCGGTATAGTTCGATCTCGGTGCGAGCGGCCTCCATATTTCCTGCCTCCTGATAGATCCGGCCGAGGTATTGATGCACATCAGGCTCGCGAGGGTCAATGTCTTTTGCTTTGAGCAGGTAACTGAGGGCTTTCTGCCTGTCATGCAGGACGTTGTAGTACAGGATACCGGCATTATAGTACGGCGCCGGGTCATCGGGCTGGAAGCGGATTGCCCGCTCGTAGGCGCTGATAGCCTCGGGAATTCGGTTCAAACGCTCGAGCGCGATTCCCAGGTTGATATAGACCGTCGGCTGGTAGGCATTCAGAGCAAGTGAATGTGCAAAGGTCCTATAGGCCCCTTCGCTGTTGCCGATAGCCAGCAGATGGAGTCCCAGCTCATTGTAGCCTCGCGCTTTCCGGGTTTTTGCAAGCGAATCGGCCCAGATGGTCCCATCATCGCGCCAGAGCGCATTGCGTTCGATGGTTACGGTCAGGAGTGCTCCCAGAAGTATCGCCAGAACACCGTACTTCATGTGGTGTTGTAACATGTTTGCCTTCAAAGCACAAGGTTCACCGGGAAAGATCCGTATTTTTTTTTACAGCACATATGCATCAAAGCGCCTTTCAGGTTGACGACCGTCCATCGATGTATTATATTTGGCATGCGCAGTATGCGGACCATGGAAAGAATACTTATCATCAAATTATCAGCGATCGGCGATGTTGTCCAGACCCTGCCGGCACTTGAAGCTATTAAACGCGCCCTACCTGACAGCAGGATCGACTGGGTCGTTGAGGAGGCTGCCGCAGGTATTCTGGAGGGGCATCCGCTCATCGACCGGTTGCTCGTTTCCCGTAGAAAGACCTGGTTTCGATTGCTGAAAAGGCCCAATACCTTTCTTCAGGGGAGCAGGGAGTTAAAGAACTTCATCTCCGAGCTGAAAAAGGTCCGCTATGATATGGCGATCGATTTTCAGGGGCTTTTAAAGAGCGGTATTGTCATGGGTCTTGCGCGGGCGGACCGCAAGATCGGTTATGCCGGGTCACGGGAGTTCTCCTCGCTGTTCCTGAATGAACGGCTTCCTGCCTATGACATCGAACGGCATGCTTTGGAACGGTATCTGGACATCGCGCGGTACCTGGGTGCGGTTGATCCGTCATCGGTATGCGTGCTTCCTATCGATCTTGAAAAGAAACTGATACGGGAACGGCTCTCGATCGCTGTGAGTAAGAATGAGCGCATCGTAGTGCTTAACCCCATGGCTCGCTGGCAAACCAAACTCTGGCCGGAGGAAAAGTTCTCCCAACTCGCCGATCGCCTGATCAGCGAGCGGAGAGCGGCAGTCATCTTTACCGGCAGTACGAATGACCGGGAAGTGATCGACAGGATCATGGGGATGATGAAGCGAAGGGCGCTTAACTGGGCAGGGGATACGACGCTCAAGGAACTGGCCGCGCTGGCGTCCATCGCGGACCTGTTCATAACAACCGACACCGGCCCCATGCATCTTGCGGCTGCTGCTGGGGGGAGAGTGCTGGCGCTGTTCGGGCCAACAGCGCCATGGAGAACAGGTCCCTTTGGCAGCGGCCATAAGGTCGTGCGGAAGGGACTGGACTGTTCACCCTGCTATCAGAGGTCGTGCAGGATCGATGGCCGGTGCATGACCTCTTTATCGGTCGATGACGTGATGGATCATTTGCCGTTCTGAGCGATGTGGGTCTCGACGGTCTTTTGTACGTGAAGGATGATCTGGTCCAGCGGCAGACGCCGGTCATCGAGAGCCCAATAATAGAACTCGTCAAGCGATGAAAATCGGCCGAAAGCGGCATGGCGGGAGAGCAGTGAGCTCCGGGCCGCTTCATCAGTGATGATGCCGGCCATTACGAGCTGTTCGAGAAGTGCAGGGAATGCCTGTATCCAGGTGGAGTAGGATCGGCGATGTTCCTGGGCAATTTTATTCTTTAGCAGATTGAGGACAAGTCGGTAGAGCAGATCCTGGTCCTTGATCGCCCGCTCAGGATCGATGAGTATGGAATACATGCCGATGGCTTGCACGATCTCTGCATACCTGCCATTCTCAAAATGACTATTAATGTAGGTCTTTACCGTCTCCAGCCTGTCTATTTCCGATACCATTACAAGCTCTGGCATGGAACAACCTCCTTGTTGCTGATGAAATGGCCTTCCCCCGCAGGAATGGTATCGCAATTACATCGTTGACGCAAGTCATTTTTCATTATTATGGCAGGAATGGCACCAACTTAAGCACAGGTTGACCGTTTTTTTGTTGTGACCATCCTGTCCCGAACTTATTGCAATTTTCCCGAAGCATTGCCTGGGGAAGCATGACCGGAAGAATGATCTGAAAGTTCCTGGTATGATCTTCCTGGCGCATAAATTCTCCTTGACTTTGAGACAGTTATCTTCTATAGTATGGCTCGTTCGGGAGGTGTTTATGACCAAGGCGGACATCATCTCAGAAGTTTTTGACAAGGTCGGACTGCCAAAGCAGGACGCTGAGGAGCTTGTCGAGATGATCCTGGACACGATCAAGTTGACCCTGAAAGAAGGGGAGACCGTCAAACTTTCCGGATTCGGCAATTTCGTTGTTCGCCAGAAGCGGTCACGAAAAGGCAGGAATCCCAAGACCGGCCAGGAGATCGAGATCACGCCAAGAAGCGTGGTGAGTTTCCGGCCGAGCATGATCTTCAAGGACCATGTCATTGAGACGGACTCGGCGACAGATGGAGCCGTCCCTGCCGGACAGCCAGCGGAGTAAGCTCTTCTACCGAATCGGCGAGGTTAGCAGGATCAGCGGCCTTGAACCGTACGTGTTACGGTTCTGGGAAAAGGAATTCCCCCATCTCCGTCCCGGCAAGCGCGAGTCGGGTCAGCGTTTGTATACTCAAAAAGACCTGGACAATATCCTTCAGGTGAAGGAACTGTTGTATCAGCAGGGATATACTATCCCGGGTGCGAAAAAGAAACTCAGGGGCAGGTCAGGCAAAGACGTTGACGATGTTCTCGATCGGATCTCCCGGGAGATCCGGGAATTGATCGATATTCTCTCCTGAAAAAAATAATAAATCGGGGCGTGGCGCAGCCTGGTAGCGTACTCGCTTGGGGTGCGAGTGGTCGGCCGTTCAAATCGGCTCGCCCCGACCATTCATAACAGCCATAATCAGCATCAACTGATTATGGCTTTTTTTGTTATAATTCGGCACATAAGTTAGAGGGTATTTTTCACGGCCCTTTCCGATTGACTCGTTCAGGCTAAAAGAGTTATAACTACCTGTGAATATTAATAAAAACACTCTCGGGCTATTCTTGCAGGCTATTCTTGCTTCATATGTAAAATTGAGGATGTCTTGGTACCTCGTGACTATAATTGGACAAAGACGGTCGTTTTAACCGGTATCGTCGTTTTCACAGCATTCTTTTTTTTAGGCGAGACGCCATCAGCTCAGGAGCAAAAAGAGAAAAAGCCGCGCTTTGAACTGACGAGCACGACGCTGCGCGATGGTAAAGCAAAACTTGAATGGCTTCTTCAGCAGGATGGCAAGCCATTTTCACTCTCCTGGTATAAAACGGCGGAATATGTTGCAAGTCTCAACAAGGACCGCCACGTCGGCTTTCGTGACTGGCGGATGCCTACGAGAGAGGAACTGCTTTCGCTTATCGATTATGCGAAAGGTGAAGGATTCGATGGAAGCGCGGGGCGGGAGATGTTCGTGGTATTGCAAAAAATAGGACTTGCACATGTGCAGGACGAACACCTGTGGTCAGCTACCGACGATATGTACAATGACCGCTTTGCCTGGGCTGTTGATATGAAGACCGGTGTTCCGGAACGGATCGAAAAACACCTGTATGAGAACGTCATTGTTGTACGAAAGATGAAAAAATGATGCCCTCGGATACAGTGCGTGCACTATACTTATATGCTCAGTGCAGTGGCAGTTAGCAGGAAGGGGTGTGAGATGCGCAGCTCTATAACAGACCGAATAGCGAGATCTTTGTTAGATAGCATCCTTCAGGCGGTGCTGCTTTCATTCATAGTTGCTTCGGCGTCGGGAACAGCGCAGGCCAATACGGTTTTCGCTGGCAATATCAAGCTGATCGAAGGTGTCACTGAGAGCGAATATGTGAAGATCATTCGGCCTGGATTCACGAAGATACTCGCAGGCAAGCCTGGCGATGCGATTTTCGAAGGCGATACGATCAAGACCGATAAGGGAGTAAAGGTCCAGATCGAGCTGTCCGATCAGACCATTATTTCGATAGCGCCGAACGGAAACCTGCAGATCGCCGGGTACATGGCTGAGCGGCCGGTTGCGCGCCGAAATACCGTGTTCAAGGTCATGAAAGGGACCATGCGATTCATTATTTCCAAGCTCTTCAAGTCGGACGGGAGCGGGGAGCGGTCATGGAAGGATTCGGCCGTGACGATCGAGACCCTGAACGCTGTTGCAGGTGTCCGGGGGACGGACTTTTTCACGGTCATTGGAGAGGCGGATGTGGAATTCTCCGTTATTGATGGAGTCGTCGGTGTCAGAAGCGCCCGACCGGGTGGCAACGGTGAAGTATTGGTAGGTGCGAACCAGATGTCTATAACAAAAATGGGAGGGAAGCCGGGAAGACCGGAAGCGCTTAGTGCAGGGAGACGCGAGTTACTTCTCCGGATGACGACGCTTGACAAGGCGATGTCGCTCATGAATGATAAACTCGACAAAGCGTTGACAAAGAAAAAGAAGTATGACAAGAATGCCATTAAGCGGGATCTCGCCGCGGGAAAACCACTCTCAACGGTCATTGATAATGCCGTTGCATCGGGAATGCCGATCGGGGAGGTCATATGCGCCACGATCGACGCCGGCGTAAATCCCGGGATCGTTGTCTATACCTGTATCCAGGAGGGATATTCAGCGAGCAAGGTTGTTGAAACCGCGATCACCTGCGGAGTAGCTCCCAATGTGGTCTTTATATCCGCGGTCTCCGCTGGCGCGGACCAGCAAGCTGTAATCACCGGTGCAGAGGGAGCAGGCATGCCACCAGCCACGATCGCGGGGACCCTTACGAATGCAACAGTGATGGATCTTGTGACGATAAGCACGATCGTGGCGGCGATTCCCGTGACGCCGTCTACGGTGTTGCCGCCTGTGGTCGTCCCGATCGGAGGCGGAGGCGGCACTCCCTCGGCAAGCCCTTATGTACCTTGAACCATCAAGTGATGATCTTCCCGTAGTCAAAACAAAAAAGGTGATATTTAAACGCGTTGGTCGCGATAAATATAAACATGTCTCTGCTAAATTCTCTTATATACATACTTTGTTGTGTATTCGCGATCTCGCTGGCTCCACAGTTTGCAGGTAGCGCCCAAGCGCTTACCATTGGGAAATCCGAGATTCACCCATTCGTTTCCGTGAAAGAGGTCTTTACGGACAATGTGTTCACGACATCGACGAACGAGAAACGGGACAATCTCACCTATTACACCCCGGGTATCAGCCTATCCTATCCATTCAGCGTGCATCGGTTCAATGCGAACTACAGCGCGATACTTACGCGGTATGATACTTATAAAGCGGAAAAGACCAATGATCAACGGGCGCGGGGTGTTCTTGACCTGAAGTTCGGAAGTCGTTTCAGTCTGTCCTTGTCAGATGTGTTCGTCAAGGACCATGAACCTCGAAGTTCATCAACCACGGGCTACATTGAGCGCTACCGGAATAACAGCGGTACGGCGTCCCTGATCTATCAACTCGTTGACCGATCGAAGGTTCAGATCGATTATTCAAAGATCTCCTGGAAGTTCCGAGACTCGACCTTTCGCGACCGGAAGGAAGACCTGGTTGCGGGATATCTTTATTATCGCTTTCTTCCCAAGACCTCCTTTTTCATTGAGTACGACACCAAAAAGGTGGATTTCAGCGAGGCTACTACCCTCTATGACAATACGACGACAAGTGGTATAATCGGTCTTACTTGGGAAATCAACAGCCAGTCAAAGGGTACAATCAAGGGAGGCCGCACGGATAAGAAATTCAATGATCCGACAGTAAAGGACCACGATACATGGACTTCGTCGATCGACATAAGTCATGAATTCACGAAATATACGTCGATCATGATCATAGGTCAGCGCATCATCAACGAATCCAACCGGATCGGTGCCCGTTTCTCGATTGTCACCGGGGGCTATGGCGAGGTGGTTCATCGCTTTGGACATCATTTGTCAGCGCTGATTCATGGGTCCCGGGGAACGGATGTCTATCCTGATATCTTCACTCCGGAGATGGTTGCGCGGAATGACAGCAACGCCAGCGGAGGCCTTGGGCTGAAATACCTTGTTCGTGACTGGATCGAGCTGTCAGGGGATTATACTGTCCGCTCACGGGATTCCAATTTCGGCGCGGCTAATTTCCGTGAGCACCAATACAGTGTGATGCTGTCTGCGACGTTGTAGATCGTATGCTGCCGGGCTCGGAGAGGGCAGTCTCTCAGGCGGAGGGGAAAAGATGCCGCCTTGGTGGTTTCCTCAGGGCCGTTCAGCGATGCCAACGAGTGAACATGTACAGGTATATTCTGCCGCATATTATCATTTGCTATTTCCTGATGCCGGTTGCCGATGTCGCCTGGAGTTGCGAGGAAAGTTCCTGCGCGGGAACGATAACGAGATTGAGGGGAAGTGTTGTTGTTTTGAGACCTGGTAATGGTGAACAGGGGATGGCGCGCGAAGGGACCTGTATATGTGTAAGTGACAAGATTGTTGCCGGTCAGACAGGACGTGCCCAATTGACGCTCAATGACGGAGCATTTCTCGAGCTAGGCAACTCCACGACGGTACGGATCAACCAGTATTTCTTCGATGCGCAAAAAAGGACCAGAACTGTCAGGGGCAGGGTGCTCACGGGATCTGTCCGTGTCGTGCTCTTTGAAGAGATCGATTCTGGATCTCTGTTCTATCTTGAAACAGAGCATGCGGCACTGATGGCAGCCCGGACCGCGGATTTTGTGGTGGATGTTACGGCAGACGAAACGACGGTGACTGTGCTGAGAGGATCGGCACAGATCAAGAACGCACTTGCGTATGTGATCGGAAGTGAGCGCGCCGGGAAGAACACCCGGGTCGTAGTGAGAAGGAAGGAATCGCCCCATTCCCCTGCTGCCTTGTCCGCAGAGGAACGGCGCACACTTTTGAAAAAGTATACGACGTATTAGCAGTATTATCACTGCAGGGTGGAACTGATCATTATGCGATACTTACTAACGATCTGCCTGCTTTTCCTCGCCGGAGGACAGGCGATTGCACAACAGGAATATGTTGTAGGCGAAGGCGACCTGCTCCGTATCATCGTCTATGACAATCAGGATCTGACGACGGAAGCACGAGTCGGAGGGGACGGGAGGATCACCTTTCCCCTGTTGGGCGAAGTGACCGTGAGCGGTCTTGCGGTAATGGCCGCAGAAAAGGCTATAGCGGACCGTCTGTCGGAAGGTTATATCATCCATCCGCAGGTCTCTATCTTTGTGGTCGAATATAAGAGCAAGAAGGTGACCATGTTAGGCGAGGTGGGGAAGCCGGGCATTGTTGTTCTCCGGGGGGCGTCAACACTCATGGAGGTTATTTCCGACGCAGGAGGCATTACCACCAGTGCCGGCGAGGCGATCATCATCCAAAGAAAGAATTCACAGCCAGTCGCTGACAAGCGCAACCAGGATGATATCAAGATTCTTATAGACATCAGGAAGCTTTTTGAAGAGGGAGATCCGGCTGCGAACGTTCCTGTCCTGAATGGCGACTCCGTCTATGTCCCGCGTGCGGCATTCGTCTATGTGAACGGAGAAGTCAAGAATCCGGGCGCGTACAAGATCACGAAGGGGTTGACAGTACTTAAAGCCATTACTCTTGCCGGCGGATTCACACCAAAAGCGAGCGAACGACGGACCCGGATCATCCGGAAAGGTACCAGCGGGGAGACCTCGACGCGAGCTAAGATGAACGATCTGATCCTGCCTGATGATATTATTCTAGTGCCGGAAAGTTATTTCTAGCCGGCAAGGTTGCAATTCAGGAGAGGTGGGGCATCATGCAAACGCAGGAACAGGAAGTTCATCTGCTCGATTACTGGAGGGTGCTGGTCAAGCGACGCCAGATCGCATTGACGTTCTTTGCTATCCTAGTGGGGCTCGTGGCGCTGTATTCGATCATCGCAACGCCGATCTACCGGGGCACTACCCAGATCCTTCTAGAGCTGGAGAAAAATCCCGTTATGACATTTACCGAGGGCGGCGGGGCCTTCATCCAGATGCGGGAGTCCTCTGAGTTCTATAAGACACAGATCGAGATACTCGGAAGCCGCTCCTTCGGTGACCGTGTGGTACGGAAGCTCCAACTGGACAAGAACCCCTATTTCCTTGCACGCAAGGAAAAGATCGCTGGAGGCATCCTAGAATGGATTGCAAAGCATGCTAGGTCCTTTTTCTCCGGAAGGGAAAAGCGCAGAATCCTATTCAACTGGCAAGTGTCCGTGAAGAAGCCGATGCGTCGATCACCACCGACATCCTGAAAAATATGGAGGTTGAGATCGGCAAGGGAAGCAACATTCTGAAGATCTCATATTCGTCCGAGAACCCCACCGTCGCCGCGGCCATGGCAAACGGCATCGCGAACAGTTATATCGAGCATTCTCTGGACATTCGGGTAAAGCCGTTCCGGGATGCGGTGGAATGGCTGTCTGCGCGCATGGTCGAATCACGCGCCAAAGTGGAGGATTCAGAAAGGATCGTTCAGGGATACAAAGAGGTGAAAGGGATCGTTTCGTTTGAGGGCAAAGAGAATGTAATTACCCAGAAACTTCAGGAACTCGTGACCCAGCTGGTGCAAACGGAAAGTAAGAGGCAGGAGTCCGAGGTCCGCTATCAGCAGATAGAATCTGTGATCGAAAAACCGGAACTGCTGGCCACAGTGCCGGATATCATGAACAACATCGTGATACAGGGACTGCGGAACGAGGAACTCACGATGCACAAGAGGATCTCCGAGCTGTCAGACAAATACGGTCCCAAGCATCCCCAGATGATCAAGGCGAGGACGGAGCTGGAAGCGATCCGGCGCAATCTGTTGTCCGAGGCCCGCAAAATGCTGAAAGCCGCTCGTGCGGACCTCGATATCGCACGGGGGCGGGAACGTTCCCTGCGAAAGGCCATCGACGACCAGAAAAGGGAAGTGCTCGATCTCAGCAGGAAGGCGATCGAGTATGAGGTCATCGCGGGCGAAGCCGTGAGCAACAGGCAGTTCTATGAACTTCTGCTCAAAAAGCTCCAGGAAGCGTCGCTTTCCAGCGGTATCATCGCGACCAACGTGCAGGTCGTTGACGGCGCAACGGTTCCTGATGCACCTGCATCCCCTCGAAAGTTATTGAATATCCTGATAGCCTCTGTGTTCGGTCTGTTCGGCGGTGTTTTTATGGCGTTCTTTGTAGAGTATCTCGACGACAGCATCAAAACGCCCGATGACATCGAGAGCGTTCTTTCGGTGCCTTTCCTCGGCTATGTTCCCGCAACGACCCAGGAGGAAGGGCCGATCTACATGTTCTCGGGACCCCGCGCCGCGATCGCGGAGTCCTACCGGACAATCCGTACCAGCATTATGTTGTCGTCCACTTTGGAAAAACCGCTGCAGGTCCTTCTGGTGACCAGTTCCACGCCGAACGAAGGTAAAACCACTACAGCAGCGAACCTGGCGGTCGCCATGGCCCAGATGGGCGAGCGGGTGCTGTTGATCGACACGGACATGCGGCGGCATAACCTGCACAAAGTGTATGGGATTGACAACCTGATCGGCATCAGCGATCTGATCATCGATCACGCAAACCTGGATATGGCGTGCCGTACGCTTTCGCATATTCCGAACTTCAGCGTCATTACAGGCGGGACGCTCACGCCGAACCCGTCGGAACTACTCGGTTCGAACAGTATGAAGGAGGCTGTTGCGATGCTCCGGGCGCGCTATGACCGCATCATCCTGGACTCGCCACCCGTGATGGCGTTCTCCGACTCCCTGGTCCTGTCGCGTCTTGCCGACGGCGTCATTTTCGTCGTATGGGGAGGCGTGACATCGCGGGGGCATATCCAAAAGTCGCTCAATGCGATCGCGGGTGTCGGCACCCGCCTGCTGGGAATCGTGCTGAACAATGTGAAGATAACGGCCAAGGCCTATTCCTATTACCATCCCTATTACAACTACTACTATTACGGCGAGCACCGCGAGGGTGAGGACAAGGGCAAGAGCAAGAAACGGTCGGTCTTCCGGAAAGGATGATCGACCTGCACTGTCATATCCTTCCGGGCATTGACGACGGTCCGGCGACGATGGGCGAATCGCTGGATATGTGCCGGATCGCTTACGAGGATGGCATCCGGACGATCGTCGCGACGCCTCACTTCATGCGGGGGGAGCAGGAGTATCTTCCGTCGCGGGTCAGGGCGGAGTTCGAGGCCCTGGTGACGGAAGTGTGTAGGCAGGGGATCGGGATCGATCTCCTGCTGGGGGCTGACGTCGCGGTCACGCCGGAAACGCCGCTCTATCTGCGGCAGGTCCCGCAGCTGACACTGAACGGCACGGGCAGGTATTTCCTTGCCGAACTCCCCCATGAAGCCGTTCCTCTGAACTGGGACCGGTTCCTGCTTGCCATGGCACAGCAGGGGATGGTTCCGATCCTGACGCACCCTGAGCGGCATCGATGGTTCCTGAAGCGTCCTGACGCTTTATACGATTTTGTCGGCGGCGGAGGCCTGGTCCAGGTGACAGCGATGAGCCTTACCGGAGAGAACGGGGAAGAGGTGCGCCGATTCTGCTGCTCCCTGCTGCAACGGGCCCTGGCACATGTGATCGCGACGGATGCCCATGCGCCGGCAGGCCGAGCCCCGCTCCTTGCAAAGGCGGTGGATGCTGCCGCACGGGTGATCGGCGCGGAAGAAGCGTATCGCATGGCATCGGAGACGCCCCGAAGGATCCTGCGGGGGGAGATGCTGGACCTGGCGGGGCCGAGGAGAGTGCAGGAAAGGGTTCCATGGTACAGGAGACTGCTCGGCGCGTGAGTGAGAAGGACGGCCGGACCGGGTATGACCGGATCATCGAAGGCGGGGTGCAGGTCCTCGTCGTGGCAACGCCATTGGCCTTCGGCACGGTCCATGACTGGTCGTCGTCGGTCATGGAGATCATTGTATTCATAGTCTTCGGCGCATGGTCCGTGAAGTCGGGACTACGGTTCGGTGCGGGAATGTCGTGGCCGCTGCTGGCGCTCCTTACCGCTGGACTGACCCTTCCGCTTCTCCAGATCGTCCCGCTTCCCGCCGGGATCGTCCGGCTGGTCTCGCCGTCCCTCGTAGACCTGTATACGCAGGTTGGCGCGCCGGGGCAGGAGGGGTGGATGCCGCTTAGCATGAATACCCGCGCCACGATCGAGGAATGGTTCCGGATCACGGCGTACGTCCTGATCTTCATCGTTGTCGCCAGTCATTATACGACGACTGGGCAGGTGAAGAAGCTCTGCAGGACGATCGTGGCGGTTGGAGCGTTCCTCACGGTCTTCGCGGCACTGCAATTCGCAACCTGGAACGGCAAGCTGTACTGGGTCTTCCCGGTCCGGGAGGAGCTTGCAGCGGCCGGGCACCGGTTCTGGGGGCCGTACATTAACCGGAACCACTTTGCAGGCTATCTGGCGATGGTCGTGCCGATAGCGTATGCACTGTTTCTCCATAGGATCGCCGTGAAGCAGCAGGCTTCGTCGCGACAGTCACAGGGCTTTACGCAGCAGCTGCTGATACTTACCTCCAGCGTTTCGCTGACCGTGATGGGGCTGTCATCGATCGCGATGATCGCGGCCATATTCGGGAGCTTCTCCCGGGGAGGCATCGTCGCTTTTACCGCTGGTACGGCATGCTTTTCCTTGATGGTCCTGTCGCGCCGATCGACGCGGAGTGTGGCAGGAGCGTTCGCGCCGATTGCTGCGATTCTCCTGGTCAGCATCATGGCCCTCCTGTGGCCCCGCGTGGAGCACCGATTCGAAGCGATCACGGACGTGGAGAGGATAAAACGTTTCGATATCTGGAAGGACGCCGGCGGCATACTGTATGATTTCCCGATCCTCGGGACCGGCTTGGGAACGTTCCGGTTCGCCTATCCCCGTTACCAGACGGAGAACACGGCGCTGCAGTTCGATCATGCGGAAAATGACTATCTGGAACTCGCCACGGAGCTCGGGAGCGCGGGTGTTCTGCTAGCGCTGGGAACAGCAGCCGCGTATCTGGGGGCGGTGTATCCGGCATGGAGACAGCGGAAGAACAGGTTCGTCCTGCTTCTGACAGCTGGTGGGATCGCTTCCTGCTGTGCTCTGGCTGTCCACGGCGCAGTGGACTTCAATTTCCGGATCCCGGCGAACGCTCTTCTCTTCAGTATCATCGCCGGTATCACGATAGCGACCGCCAGGAACGTGCGCAGCGCGAAAAGGCGTGATCATGCGGTCTGACAAGAACAGCGCAGCAGGGAAAGGCCACCGACTGCTCTTCCTTGCCGGTGTCCTGTGCATTATCGCCTCTCTCTGCGTTTTCCCTGTCCGTGTGCTGGTGGGCGCTCTCTTTTTTGCGAATGCCCAGGCCCTGATGCAGACCGGCGCCGGAACGCTCGCGGATAGTCCGACCAGTGAAGGTCCTTTCGCGGGAGATCCCGTGGAGATCCAACGGCAGTTGGAGAGCGCTTTAGCGGCGGACCCCGGGCAGGCGCGGTATTCCAAGGCGCTGGCGGACCTACACTTCAAGCTCGGTAAATGGTCGGAGGTCATGGCCGTGGTCTCCGGCTCCGAGGTCATACACGGTTTCGACGCGACGAAGCACTACGCAAAAGTACAGGAACATCTGCGCCATGCCATTGAGCTGGAACCGTTCAATGCGGGGCATTATCTGGCGTTCGGCATGCTGCAGCTTCAGAACGGAGAAACGGCGGCAGCACAGCACTTCGCAACAGCAAATGCCCTGCGGCCGGTGGACGTTGTGCAGCGGTACATTATTGCAAGAGGATACCTTCTCGCCCACTTGAATGATCACGCTCTTGCTGAAGCGCGTGCCATGGCATCGAATGATGACAGCTATCGCCTTCCGGAAGGGGCCGTACGCAGGGACTTTGCAAAGACAGCGGCCGATGAAACTGAGTCGTCCGTGAAGAACAGTTATCTCTATAGGGCGCTCGAGATCGCCTGGCGCGCGTCAGACAGGGACCGGATGGTAGTGCGAAGCATCGTCCCGCTGAACGATGAGGCGCTGGAGGTTGCCGACCGCTTCTTCGAGGATAAGGGGCTGGATGAGTAGGCAACGGATTGGGAGAGAAGTCTTGAACGAAACGCCAGGGAAAGGCACCAATACGGTCTGGCATCATGCCACGGTCCAGCGCAAGAACCGCGAACAGCTGAACGGCCACCGCAGCGTGGCATTGTGGTTCACCGGCCTGTCCGGCGCCGGCAAGTCCACGCTGGCCCACGCCGTGGAAGAGCGGCTGCATGCGCTCTGGTGCCGGACCTACGTCTTTGACGGCGATAACGTCCGGCAGGGCCTGTGTTCGGATTTGGGCTTCACGAAGGACGACCGCAGCGAGAACATCCGAAGAATCGGGGAAATGGCCAGACTGTTCGTGGATGCAGGCATCATCGTCATGGCCGCGTTCATTTCCCCTTTCCGCGCGGACCGGGTGCGTGTCCGGGGCAGCATCGGGAATGACGACTTCATCGAGATCTACTGCAAGTGTCCGGTCGAAATATGCGAGCAGCGCGACATCAAGGGACACTACCGGCGCGCCCGGAGCGGCGAGATCAAGGAGTTCACGGGCATCTCGTCGCCCTACGAAGAGCCGGTGGCGCCGGAACTGGTGCTGGAGACGGGAACGCGGTCCCTGGAGGAATGCGTGGATGCTGTCATGGCCTATCTGGTCAGCCGGGGAATCGTCACCAGGGCATTCCCGGAGGACGTCCGGCGCAACGGGGAACAGGAGGATGCGGGATGAGCAAGGGGAAGGTGGTGATCCTGGGAGGGGACGGGTTTTGCGGCTGGCCGACATCGCTCTACCTGTCCCACCATGGGTACGACGTGACGATCGTCGACAATCTCAGCAGGCGGAACATCGACAACGAGCTCGAGGCGTATTCGCTCACGCCGATCCAGCCCATGGGGACGCGGCTCGCGGTCTGGACGGAGCGGACGGGCAGAACGATCTCCTTTGTGAACATCAACGTGGCGGAGAACTACCATCGCCTCCTGACGCTGCTCATGGAATTGCAGCCCGTAGCCGTGGTGCATTTTGCGGAGCAGCGCGCAGCGCCCTACTCCATGAAGAGCGCCTACCACAAACGGTATACGGTCAATAATAATATCAACGCCACCCATAATCTGCTCTGCGCCATAGTGGAGTCCGGCCTCGATACCCATGTGGTGCACCTAGGGACTATGGGGGTCTATGGGTATGGCACAGCGGGAATGGAGATCCCCGAGGGATACCTGAAGGTTCTTGTCCGGGCCGAGGGGCTCGAGAAGGAACTGGAGATCCTTTATCCAGCAAACCCCGGCAGCATCTATCACATGACCAAGACGCAAGACGCGCTGCTGTTCTATTACTACAACAAGAACGACGGCTTGCGGATCACGGACCTGCACCAAGGGATCGTCTGGGGGACCAACACGGACGAGACGCTTCTAGACGAGCGGCTGATCAACCGCTTCGATTACGACGGTGATTACGGGACCGTCCTGAACAGGTTCCTGATGCAGGCGGCGATCGGCCACCCCCTGACCGTACACGGAATGGGGGGGCAGACCAGGGCCTTCATCCATATCCGGGACACGGTGAAGTGTATCAAACTTGCCATCGAGAACCCTCCGGCGAAGTTCGAGCGGGTGCAGATATTCAACCAGGCAACGGAGACCCACACGGTGCAGGTCCTGGCGGAAAAGATCGCGGCCAAGACGGGGGCGAGGATCGTGCAGCTCGCCAATCCTCGTATCGAGGCTCCGGAGAACGACCTGCGGGTGTCCAACAAGAAGTTCCTGAATCTGGGGTTGAACCCGGTAACGCTCAATGACGGCCTGCTCGACGAGGTCATGCAGATTGCGTTCAAGTACAAGGACCGCTGCGACCGGTCGAAGATCCTGTGTACGTCGAAGTGGCGGGCGGATATCGATCTGGAGAACATCGTCAGTATCGACCAGAACGATAGGTGAGCGAAGGTCTGGTCGCGCCGACATCGCGAGAGAATATTCCCTTGAGGCTGATGGCCCAACGTGGTCCGGCTTCGTATGCTGAGGTTGAAGAATGATGCAAGTGGTCAGGTTGTTGTTCCGATTGAGATTGCGTATTCATAGGATATTCTGGAGGATGCGTCTCGCAAGCCTTGGAAAAGGATCCACGATCTATCCGTATGTGGTTATCCACGGGGCGCAACATGTCGAGATCGGCAGCCGTGTCTCAATCGCGGAATTCGTGCATGTCTGGGGAGGTGGAAAAGTAATCATTGGCGATAATTCGATCATTGCTTCTCATGCTGCGATTACTTCAGTTACCCATGACATCAAGGCCTCCGTCTTGTATCGTGATACGGTCAAGAAGATGCCGGTGAAGATAGGGAAAAATGTATGGATAGGATCAGGGGCGGTCATCATGCCGGGAGTGAACATCGGCGACAATTCGGTCGTGGGCGCTGGAGCTGTTGTGGACAGAGATGTTGAGCCAAGCACGGTTGTTGTCGGCATCCCGGCTAGATTGTTGAGGAAGATTGCTGATGCATAGGGCAGTTGGTATGGTGGCTTGTCCTTCGTGCGGACAGAGGACTGCAGAAAGAATAGGGGCTATTTATAGTACTGCTGGTCAGAAAGACGCTGGTGGTAAATCGATCGACGACGAAGCCGCATTATGGCGTTGTCGGGAATGTTTTTTATTGTTTCGGCATCCGGCTCTGCCACAGGAAGAGTTGAACAGCTTCTATGTAACGGGGTCTCGGCCGGGATGGAGCTATCAGCCAGCTTTGCGCACAGATTGGCAGACCGCAAAACATCTTATCCATTCTGTTCTGGGTCGGGGAACGGTCGTGGACATCGGTTGTTTTGACGGAACCTTTTTAGCACAACTCGGGTCATCGTATGAGAAATACGGCGTCGAACCGAATGAAAAAGCGCGATCGGCAGCCCGGGAGAAGGGGATCCATATCCTTGCCCGTGATGTTGAAGAGTTCTGCTCGTTGGGGAGACAATACGATATTATTGTGGCTTTCGATGTTGTCGAACACTTTGCCGATCCCCTTGGCCTGCTTGTGAAGCTCGAACGATCCCTTGCCCCTCGGGGCTTGATCATCCTGTCTTCTGGAAATGCAGACGCTCTGCCCTGGAGATTGATGAAAGGTCGTTATTGGTATTGCTCGTTGCCGGACCACGTCTCGTTTATCAGTCCTCCGTGGGTTCGGCAGGCAGCTCGCAAATCAAATCTAACGGTCATTAGCATGACACGGATCAGCCATGCAATCACGCGTTTTAGGTATCTGCAGGTTGTTGCGGGATTCATGATGAGCGCGATCTACCTGATATCTCCCCATCTGATACGCATGCTGAGAAAGATCAAAAAGGCCGTCACCGCTGGCCGCATTGCGATGGATGAGTTCGCTCCGCCGGTCTGGAGAGGAGTAAAGGATCATCTGCTAGTTGTTTGCGAGAAAAAGTGAGGAGGGTGTGACGGCTCGAAGTTGACTCGTGCTGTGGTGGCGGCTATGCTGCGCGTGAAGGGCTAATCGATTATCGCGGTTTTCGATGCGGATCTCCGGTCCTGAAGGACGCCATCGTATAATCTAGCGTATAATTCGGCATGTTTCTAGAAAGGTGAGAGTTTGTTGTGGAAGACAAGCAGGCTGTGACCCAAAATGCTTTCTATGCAGTGCTGCAGGTCGTGCTGTCGGGCGTCATGCTCTTCCTTTTTTATCGATATCTGTATTCGGTAATCGGTATTGAACAGGTCGGGATCTGGTCGCTGATCCTGGCGATGACGTCACTTTCGAGTATCGCCAACCTGGGTTTTGGTGGAAGTCTTGTGAAGTATGTTGCTCAGTATCACGCCAGGGGAGATCAGGATGCGATCAATGATGTTGTGGCGACAGCCGTTATCACCGTAGGCATCGCGGTGGCAACGGTTTTAATCCTGGCATACCCGTTCGCTGAAGCTCTGGTCGGAATGGTTGTTCAACGACAGTATGCGGAAAGAGCGGCTTCGCTGCTGCCCTACGCTATCGTATCTTTGTGGATCGGATCTCTCGGAAACATGTATGCTGCGGTACTGGAGGGCTATCATCTGGCTTATCTGAAGAGTGTGATATTTTTGGCGGGGCAGGCACTGAACCTTCTTTTGAGCATGCTGATGGTGTCACACCATGGTCTCTTCGGGCTTGCGTATGCACAGATCATACAAGCAGCATTCGTGGTTGCTGCAACCATGATCGTTCTCAAAACAAAGGTGCCGAGCATGAGGGTCGTTCCTGGTATGTGGAAAAAAGAACGCTATCGGGAGATGAAGAATTATGGTTTTAACGTGCAGGTGAATTCTGTTGCGATCATGCTGTATGATCCGATCACGAAGGCGCTCCTGTCGAAATATGGTGATATTTCGATCGTTGGCTTCTTTGAGATGGCGAATAGGACAGTTCTCCTGTTCCGAGCCGTGCTGGTCAACGCCAACCGGGTCTTGGTGCCGACGATCTCACGCGCGATGGAAAGCGTCAACGTCCCCCTGAATAAAATTTATAGTCTGTCCTATGAATTGATCTTGTATCTATCGGTGCCGATATTTGCCGGCCTTATTGCTTTCGCGCCCTCTGTCGCCCATCTGTGGACCGGAGCATATAATGACCGGCTTTCAAGCATGATCATGATCCTCTCTCTGGGATGGTTCGTGAATATTCTTGCCGGTCCCGCATATTTTATGAATATGGGAACGGGAGATCTGTCGATGAACACGATTAGCCATGTGGTCATTGGACTCGGGAATCTCCTGTTGGGACTTGCGGCCGGAGTGCTCCTCGGCGGACAATACATAGTGTGGACGTGGACATTGTCGCTCGGCGCAGGAAGCCTGATGATCCCGATCAGCTATCAGCGAAAGAACAGCCTCCCTCTATCGTCACTGCTGCCAGCTACGAGCAGGATGCTCGCACTTTCCTGTACAGTCGGTGCCGTATTGTCGTTGCTGGTATATCATGGATATCATGAAAGCCTGCCGTTCTTCCAGTTGCTGGCAGGAACGGTTCTTGTGTATTGCGCGATCATCTTTCCTTCTCTTTGGAAGCATCCTGCGCGCAGCAGGCTTTTTGAGATGACGGGTCACTTGCGTGGCTTGAGTGCAGGCAAAGATCAAAATCATGAAGATGCGTAAGCTGCTTAAAAACATCACGCATTCCTTTGGCATCGATGTGCGCAGGCATGCCGGGAACAAATATGTCTGGCTTCAATCGCAGAACATCAGGACCGTGCTCGATATCGGTGCAAACGAGGGACAGTTTGCCCTCGAGCTTCGTCAGTATTTGCCTGATGCGGCCATCCATTCATTTGAGCCGGTTCGAGATGCATTCTGTCTCTTGGAAAAGAATCTGAAAGGTAAGCGAGGTCATTTTCTCTACAATTACGCACTGGGAGAGGCGGCTGAGGCCATCCCCATCCGGAGGAACACATTTTCGCCTGCCAGCTCGTTCTTGAGGTCAAGCGAGCTGTCGAAAGCTGCTTACCCTTTCCTCGAAGAGATCGCAAAGGAAGTCGTAGATGTCAGAAAACTTGATGATGTCTATCCGTTGCTTTATCAAGATCGCGAGCTTATGATAAAAATGGATGTCCAAGGGTACGAGGATAGGGTCGTTCGAGGAGGCCATAGCGTTTTTCAACAGGCGAAGATCGTCATTTCTGAGGTCTGCTATCAACCACTCTATGAGGGGCAGCCCCTGTTCGCTGATCTGTATGAGCTGTTCCTGGGGATGGGGTACCACTACTGCGGAAATATCGAGATGACCCAACATAGAAGAACGGGAATGCCTCTCTTTGCCGATGCGGTTTTTATGAGGGGAGATTAGTATGCGGGCATCGCTGTATCCCCCCCTCCTGCTGATATCGTTGAGTTATCTTGTCCCTCGCCTGTCTCACGTAGGCGGCGCTATCCCTATGATTATCCAGGCTGGTATCGTGTTGGTAGTGTTCTATTATTCGCTCGTGACGCTATTTCTTCGGTCTTCCCGCTACGCACCGCGGACCGGCAAAGGGCTGTATCGTAGCCAAGTCAAGTATATCGTATTGTTTACCGTTTTTGTAGTCCTGAGCATTATCGCCATGCTGAAGGGTCTTGAACGCGAATACGGTCTGCGGTATGTCATTGGAGACACGTACAAGTTCCTGATACCGCCAGTTTGCATTTATTATTTTTACCTTGTAATACGAAAAAGCGCGGAATACGAGGATATCTTGTATGCTTATTATTGGCTCGCAGTGGTCATGCAGGTGCTCATGCTTGTGCCGTATATGGCAGGAATTCTGAAAACAAATGACAGGATATTTTCTGTCAATAATTTGCCCCTTGTGCTGATGCTGGGTTACTTTTTCAGGGAACGGAGCAGGCGTGTTCGTCCTGCACAATGGCTGATGCTGTTCACCATTCCTGTATATATCTATTTCACCCAGTCGCTTTCACTGTTTGTATCTCTCAGCGTGGTGCCTCTCTTGACGATTGTGCTCTACCGATATAGTGGGAGGCGGCTGGCCCTCTTTCTTGTGGGCATTCTAATTTTTTCATGCACGATGATATATGTTATGCTCTATCGGGGCGATTTCATCGGAGAGATTCTCCCGAGAAAGTATGCGGATTATTACCTCTCAGGAAAGTTCGTGGGATTGCAGAACGCGGCGTCAACAGAGGCGAAACTGGAGATGATCGCCGGAAGCAGGTTTGCTGAACCGAAAGGGATTGTCGGGGAAATATCGGATGGTAAGCTGATGACCATGCTTGTCGGTGCGGGGATGGGAAGTACGTTTACCTCGACATCGGTGACCGGGCTGAAGAGGACATGGACAGGCGAGGATCACTTCGTGCATGCTGGGGTGACGGAATCTCTGCTGCGGACGGGAGTGCTGGGAGCGGTTCTTTACGTGCTCATTTCCCTCCTCTTTGTAGGGGTAGGACTGCAGATGCGTAGATATAATATCATCGCGGCGTTGAGCGCTTCAAAAGTGTTGACGGATTTCCTGTTCATGATCGTGACGACATGGCTGGGGAATGAATTTATGGTATTCTTCCTTGTAGCTTACTTGCTCAGTTTGAGCAGGGAACAGTGGGAGGTCCGGCGCGCTGAAGATGTTTTGCAGCCGACGGTTGGTATGGCCATATGATGCCGGCGAGGCTTAAAGTGAGTGTCATTACGGTCTGCCTCAATGCCGTACGAGAGCTCCCGGAGACCTTGCGAAGCGTCAGGGAACAGACATATCCCCTCATGGAATCGATCGTCATTGACGGAGGGTCAGAGGACGGAACGCTCGAGTATCTTCAGTCGCTAAATCCGCAGCCGGACGTCCTGATATCAGAGCCTGATCACGGGATCTACGATGCCATGAATAAGGGCATCGTTGCTGCGACAGGCGACTACATCATATTCATGAATGCCGGTGACTCCTTCCGGCATCCTTCGGTGCTGAAGGACGTGTTTGGCGACGAGTTTGTGGTCTCTCAGAGGCCGAAAATCATTTCCGGACGGGTGCAGTTCTCTTTGAAGGGGGAGCTGCTGGACTTGCATCGCCCTCGAACAGTAGGGCAGGAAGGACCGGGATTGCCCCATCAGGCAACGTTCATGGCTGCTGATCTGCTGAAGAACAACCGATTTGACACGCATTACCGATTCGCAGGGGATTACGAGCTCTGGCGCAGGTTAAAGAAGCAAGGGCTGTTCTTGGTCCATTATATTGACCGGACCGTTTCCGTTTTTTCACTTGGAGGAGTTTCGACATCTGCGAAGAACGATCCTATGCGCTATCTGGAGCGGGCTTTCGTGGATTCCCGGTATGCCGGCAGGTTCTCGCTATGGCAGATGATCGTGTTGGCCGGCAAGACGGTGATACGGCGCATGCTGTACACGATGATGCCTCATAGGTTATATCATATCCTCCTTCGAAAGAGCTGGATATTCCGGTCATGAGCGTTCAGGAGGGCGGGATCAGATTGCGGCAGGAAGACCGGCAAACTCATGGGGGCGGATGGCGCAGGATATTCGCATTCATTCTGATTAAACTGACTGTTGTTATTCTTTGTTCGAACGGCCTGGCCATCGCAAAGCCGGGGAGCAATGACCGCCTCGTCCTGATGTGGCAGGTCCAGAACACCGTCTCCGACGAGGAGCTGGTGGTCCTGAAGCGTAAGGGCGTCAATCTCGTGCAGTCCTTTCCGCTGATAACCTGGCGAGACGCCGAGATCCGGTCCTATCTCGACCGGATGCATAAGTTCGGATTTGGCGTCGTCATGACGGTTGTGTCCATGTCCGAAAAAGGGCCGTCGGGTTGGTCCATCAGGGAATCAGCACTGGTGGGCTTCATCCGGAAATGGCGGACCCATCCTGCCGTGTTCGCATGGCATACTTTTGATGAGCCGAGCAATCGGGGCGTGGCCGAAGTGCCGAAAGAGCTCCAGGAGCGCGTTTATGGACTGGTGAAGTCTATCGATCCAGACCATCCGGTCATGATCTCGTGGAACGGTACCTCTTTCTGGCACTACCGGTTCTTTTCAGAGCAGGCGTTCGATGTGCTGGATCTGCACGCTCATATCACTGATACGGTCGGACGCCGGCAGGCGGCGCTGATAAACGAGTTCCGCAAACGGAGAGCCAGGGATTACCCAGTCATTGTGACGATAGCGACGGTCTATCGTCCCGGGAACAAGCCGCTTCCGGAAGATGCCGTCATTCAGCAATATCGCTACTTCTTCGGTGAGAACGTTGTGACACGGAACATCGGCTTTTACGGCTGGGACCTGTCGAGGAATATCGGTATCCGCAAGGACACGAGTCTCCTGTCGCAGTTTCTGGACCTGGAGCTGACAAAGTAGGGAACAATCGGATGCTTTTCCCGGCAAGGAACCGGGAAGGGGGGCGGAGAAATGCTTCCGGATTTTATCTGTGTCGGGCCCGGCAGAGCGGGTACGTCGTGGCTGTATGAGATCCTGCGCGAACATCCGGGGATCTGCATGGCAAGGAACATCAAAGAAACGCAGTATTTCGACCGGCACTTTGCTAAGGGTGTCGGATGGTACGGTGAGTTCTTTCAAGATTGTCCGGGGGCCGCGGTCAAGGGCGAGATATCGAACCGCTATGTGTTCGATCCGCGTGTCGCGGAACGCATTTCCTCGCTTCTGCCCCAGTGCAAGATCATCATTTGTTTCCGCAATCCCTATGAGAGGATCCAGTCTGTCTACTCGTTCAAGATCCGGGAGGGGGTGCTTACCTGCGGGTTCCTTGAAGCGATACAGCGAGACCCCCGGTTGATTGAGGAGAATCGCTACTTCACGGTTGTGGAGCCCTATTATCGCCTCTTTGGCAGGGACCACATCTTCCCGTTGTTCTTCGAGGATATCTCCGGGAGACCTGAACAGTTATGCCGGAACCTCTTCACGTTCCTGGGCGTGGACGCGACCGCCCAGCCTCCGAGCATGCGCGAGAAGATCAACCGCGCTATTATCCCGCGTTTGCCGGGGATCGCGCCGCTGACAAAGGGCACGGCGAGAGTGCTCCGGACCATGGGCATGCATCGGATGCTTACCTGGGCGAAACGCTCGGAGTGGCTGAAGCAGCTTCTCTTCAAGGAGCATGGATATCATGAGGAGAACCTTCTGACACAGGAAGCGAGAGCGCTCATCGATCCGGTGGTGGGACCTGAGATCGACCGGCTGCAGGTGCTGATAGACAAGGATCTGTCTCACTGGAAGCGTTCTTGAACAACCTTTGGACCATTCTATGCATATGCTCTCGTTGACAGCGGTATACGTTGTTTTTACAGCTCTCGCGCTCATCTTATACACGTGGCTCGGTTACCCGATCCTCCTGAAAGTGCTGTTGACCTTCAGGAAGAAGACAACATCCGGCAAGGGCAGTGAGCAAAGAGGCGGCGCATTTCCTTCGGTCACGGTGATACTGCCAGTGTATAATGCGTCCAGCAGGATCGAGGCAAAGCTGAGGAACACTCTGTTGCTCGACTACCCTGCGGATAAGCTTGATGTGATCGTGGTCTCCGACGGGTCGTGTGATGATACGGAAGATAAGATGCGGGCTCTGACCAGCGATTTCGTGCGGCTGGTCGTGCTCAACAGGAATCAAGGGAAGAGCAGCGCCCAGAACCGGGCTGTCCGGGAGGCACGGGGAGAGCTGGTCCTGTTCACGGACGTTGATTCTGAGTTGGACCGGGAGTATCTGCAACGCATTGTCCCGGCGTTCGCAGACACCCAGGTGGCAGGTGCTGGAGGCATGGCAGTCCTGCGGGTGGACGGAGGCCATGTTTCCAGGTCGCTGGGAGCCTATTTACGATTGGAGCATTTCCTGCGCTGTGCTGAATCCGAGCTTGGCATGCTCCATACACTGCCGGGATGGGGATTTGTCGTCAGAAAGAGCGAGTTCGTTCCGCTTGCTTCCGATACCGGCGACGATATGATCATCCCGCTCGATCTGGCCGTGCGGAAAAAAAGGTGTGTTCTTGTGCCGGAAGCGGTTGTCGCCGATGCAATGCCGTCGAGCATCCGCGGTGAGTTCCGCGCTCGCCGGAGGATCACGCTGCGAAACCTGACCGGCATCATGCGCCGTCGGATGCTCTTGAATCCTTTTGCCTTCCCGAGGATGGCGTTCGCACTCTGGTCGCATAAGATATTGCGCTGGCTTACTCCGGTCTTCTTGATCCTGCTGCTCCTGAGCACGGCATTGTGGGAGATTTCTGCGGGTGATCCTCTTGCGGCGGTTTTGCTTGCTGGTCAACTTGTTTTCTATGCAGCGGGCGGCCTTGGTATCCTGCTTGCGCTGAAAGACATCCGTGTTCCGGTCATCGGTTTCTTAGCATCGTTCCTCCTGTTCAATATTGGATTCCTTTCAGGGTTGATAAGCTATCTGAAAGGGGAAAGGGTATTTTCCTACACGAACCATGGCGACACGGTTTAGCAGCTACAGCAGAGCATTTCTGTCTCTGGGGGACGCGGCGATCATCCTCCTCTCAGCCTATGTCGCGTTCGCGCTGAGGTGGTGGACCTACGTGGACGTCATGGAGTACCGCGCCGGCGCGACCATCCTCTTCGTTCTCATTTACGGCATCAGCTTCGCCATTCTGGACATACATAATTATACTGAATCGTTTCGGTCGACCGCCTACCTGACGCATTTCATCATTACGGTGCTGATGGCTACGGGGGTGGTGACGGTGCTGTTCTACGTTATGCCCCTCTGGAAGTTCGGGAGAGGGGTGCTGTTGATCAACATGGCAGTCGTCACCATCCTGGTCTATTCCTGGCGCCTGCTTTTCGAGGTCCTCTTCAAGTTCGCGCGGAAACCCCTGCGCATGATCGTTATCGGCTCCGGATTCTCGGGTAAGCATATCTACGACATCCTGCGGAAACATCCGGATGCCTTCACGGTCATCGGGTTTCTCGATGATGATCCCGGGCGTTCCGGGACCGGGATCGGAGAGCACCGAGTCCTGGGAGGAAGCGGCATGCTCATGGACCTGACTGAGCGGCGGGCGATGGACGCTGTGGTCATTGCGATCACCGGCAACAAGACACCCCGGTTGCTCACTGCCCTCGTCGACGCGAAAATGAAAGGCGTCGAGGTCTATGATATGCCGGACCTCTACGAGGAGATCACCGGCAAGCTGCCGGCCGATCATATCGGCGACGCCTGGATGGCCTACGCGCGGTTCAAGGGGGTCAGGAGGAACCTCTACACCCTCCATCTCAAGCGCATCATGGACATCCTGCAGTCCGTGCTGGGACTCATCCTGTCCCTGCCGATCGCCATCATCGCGGCGATCGCGATCAAGCTCGATTCCCGCGGTCCGGTCCTCTACCAGCAGGCGAGAATGGGTAAGAACGAGTGTATTTTCACGTTGTGCAAGTTCCGCTCGATGCGGTCCGATGCCGAAGACGGCGCCGCCGTCTGGGCCTCGCCCGACGATCCCCGGATCACGAGAGTGGGAATGTTCCTCCGCAAGACCCGGATCGATGAGATCCCCCAGATGTGGAACGTCCTCAAGGGAGAAATGAGCTTCATCGGACCCCGGCCGGAACGACCCGAGTTCATCGCGCAGCTCAAGAAGGAAGTGCCGTTCTATTCTTTCCGGCACGCGGTCCAGCCGGGCATCACCGGCTGGGCGCAGGTCAACTACCGCTACGGCGCTTCGAAGGAAGACGCGCTGGAAAAGCTGCACTACGACCTTTACTATATCAAGAACCTCAGTTTCACTCTCGACATGCACGTGCTGCTCAAGACGATCCGTGTCGTCCTGTTCGGAAAAGGGGCACGGTAAGCCTCGGGGAATGGAATGAGCGCGCTCGAGATACCGTGAGGCGATGAAAGGCTGATGAAACCATGATCCTTATCACCAATGACGACGGGGTATACTCGCCCGGCATTCAAATTCTGGCAAAACGGCTGAAGGAGCTTGATCAGGTCGTGATCGTGGCGCCGGACCGGGAGCGGAGCGCCGCGGGACATTCCATGACGCTCCACCGCCCGTTGCTCATTGAAGAACTGAAGGAGGATGTTTATAGCGTCAACGGCACACCCACTGACTGTGTGAACATCGCGGTCAAGGGACTGCTTAAGGAAGTGCCGAAGCTTGTCGTGTCGGGGATCAATAAGGGACCGAATCTGGGTGATGATGTGACCTACTCGGGGACCGTGGCAGGAGCAATTGAAGCCCGCATACTGGGTATCCCGTCCTTCGCGATCTCGCTTTCAGCAAGGTCAAATTTCCTTTTTTCCACGGCTGCGGATGTTGCGGTGCGGATCGCGCGAATGATACGGGAAGAGGGGATGAACAGCGGAACGCTCCTGAACGTGAATGTGCCGAACGTCGAACTTTCGGGGATACGAGGCACGACGATCACCCGGCTGGGAAAGCGGATCTATCATCAAATGACCGTGGAGCGTGTCGATCCCCGGGGCAAGAAATATTACTGGATAGGCGGCGGCGAACCTGAATGGGAGTGCGAAGAAGGGACGGACTTTGACGCGGTCGGAAAAAATATCGTCTCGATAACTCCCCTTCATCTTGATCTGACCGACTATGCTTCTTTTGACCAGCTCAAAGTCGCAGAGCGCCTTGAATATCAGCCGACGACGCCTCATGAGGGTCAGAGGTGATCGACTTTGATAAAGAACGCCGCCTGATGGTCGAGGAACAGCTGATCCCCCGGGGGATCAGGAATCCGCGCGTCCTTGATGCCATGCGCAAGGTCCAGCGCCACGAGTTCATGCCAGAGGCGCTTAGACTCCAGGCTTACGGCGATCATGCCATGCCGATCGGCGAAGGCCAGACCATATCCCAGCCCTATATAGTGGCGCTGATGACCGAACTCCTGGGACTCAAAGGTCCTGAACGGGTGCTGGAGATCGGCACCGGATCAGGCTACCAGGCCGCGGTGCTTGCCGAGCTCTGCCAGAAGGTCTACACGGTCGAACGGGTCAAGACGCTGGCAGACAAGGCGCGGCAGAACCTGGACCGGCTCGGATACCGCAATGTGGCCATGAAGGTATTCGACGGCACTTATGGCTGGAAGGATATGGCGCCTTTTGACGCGATCATTGTTACTGCCGCGTCGCCGTCGGTGCCCCAGCCACTGGTGGAGCAATTGAAAGAGGGTGGGGTCCTTGTTGTGCCCGTGGGAGAGCGGATGTCGCAAGAGCTGCTGAGTATCGTCAAAACCTCCACCGGCATAAGAACGGAGCGGAGCATCCCCTGTGTGTTCGTGCCACTGATCGGGAACCACGGGTGGAAGGAATGACGGTATGTTCCGCCCCCCCTGTGGAAATGAACAGTCCTGTGCGAGGATAACAGAAAGAACACGTCCTTTTTCCATGAATAATGCTCTCTCCATAGATCTGGAAGACTGGTTCTGTGTCTATAATATGAGCCGGTTCATCGACAGGAGCAGCTGGGACAGCTGTGAACTGCGTGTTAGACGGAATACAGAGCGACTGCTGGCGTTGCTTGAACGGCGCCGGGTGAAGGCGACCTTCTTTGTCCTCGGCTGGATCGCCGAACGGGTGCCGGATTTGATCTCGAGCATTGAACAGCAAGGGCACGAGATCGCAACGCACGGCTATTCCCATGAGCTGATCACGAACATGACGCCAGCTGCATTCGAATCGGACCTCAAGAGGGCCCTTGAGGTCACGCGGCAATGTGTCAGGCAGCATATTCACGGCTTCCGGGCGCCATCGTTCAGTATCACACAAAGGACGAAATGGGCATTGCCTATCCTGGAACAGAACGGGATCACCTATGATTCATCAATTTACCCTATCGGTTTCCATCCCGACTATGGGATCGGTGACAGCCCACTTGGAATCTATGCGCATAGCCCTTCGTTGGTCGAAGTTCCCCTCAGTTGTGCAGAGGTCCTGGGCAGGAGGATACCCTGTAGCGGCGGCGGATACTTTCGCCTGCTCCCATACGCGGCAACGAAGTTCCTGATGCGGTTGTGCAACAAACAGGGCAGGCCGGTGATCTTTTACCTCCATCCCTGGGAAATAGACCCCGATCAACCACGGGTCAACCTGACAGCATCGAAACGTCTGCGTCATTATCTTAATCTGCACAGAACGATGGATCGCCTCGAGCGTCTTTTGCGAGACCTTCCGTTTACTACAATAAGGGAGATCCTTCATGAACAAAGAGCTGCAGGAACAGAAGGAGTTCTGGGACCGGGAACTGGATCAGTTTGACGCGATTTACACCGCCAGGAAGAGCCCGCTCAGCGCTTATCTGGACAGGGTCTTCAGATGGGATATGTTCGCACGCTATGAGTACACTTTTACTAATGCCGCCCCGATCCCTGGAAAGACAGTACTCGATGTAGGATGCGGTACTGGCCGTTATTCGCTCGAATTTGCCCGGAGAGGTTCAGCAAGGGTCGTCGGTCTGGATGTGTCCGAGGAAATGATCCGGGCATGCCGTGACCGGACAGCGCAGGCTGGCCTGGATGGGCAGTGCGAGTTTGTGCAAACCGATTTGCTCGCATTCAGAACAAATGAGATGTTCGATGTGAGCATAGGGATCGGATTATTCGATTATGTCAAAGACGCCCGGCCTGTGTTGCAGAAGATGAAGGAGCGCACAAAGGACCGCACGATTGCAAGCTTTCCGCGCACCGGTACATGGCGCGCGCTGGTGCGAAAAGTGCGATTGGCCCTGAAGGGTTGCCCGGTTTATTTCTATTCCGCGGACCGAATAGGGTTGCTTCTGACGGAAGCCGGATACCGGTCGTACCATATCTCGAAGATCGGTCAGCTCTACTGCGTTACCGCTTTTGTTGAAGAAGGAAATCGCTGAAGACGGAATGAGAACGGGAGTGCTGAACGACCCGGTTGAGGCGGCAGATGGAGATGACACTAATAGATACAGGGATTCTCCGTTCCTCCTGACGCGGATATCCAGGATCAAATTGCAAACAACACATACATAGCCCCCAAACCCCCATCACACTGCCGGGCGCTCACGAAGGCGGTCACCTGACGGCGATATTTGCCGAGCATCGCCTGATAACTGCGCTTTTTAAGACCGGCCCGTTGACCGAGCGGAGACCCCGTCCGTGGATGATCTTGACGCACTTCCAGCCACGGGTAAAGGCGTCCGCGATGAATCCATCAATTTCCTCATCAACGCAAGCGGCTGTTGATCCATGCAGATCAAGCATCGCCTGGACCGAGAATCGCCCGCTGTGCAACTCTTCTGTTACTCCTGCTCTCGCATCGGGATTCGTCCATTCCACGTATTCCTGGGTTTCCGACAGATTGATCGGCGCTTGTCCAGCAGCTATCTGACCGAGGATCGAAAGAGCGGCCTCGTCGTCGCCTGGAGAATGCCGTAAGGGAGCCTGCTGTTGAATGCCGGCGCGGCAAAGGAGAAGACGAAATGCCGGGATCTCCTGTACACCGTTCATTGCCGTCCTGAATAGTTCTTCCTCAGATGGCGGGTTTGGAGGTGATGGAAGCGGTACAGGCTGAGAATCCTGTTGCTCTATCTGTCTCTTCAACCGGTTAAAAGGCCGGTGATGGAACTCCTTTTTGCTGCTCATTGTCACGGCTCCGGGCGGATTGATCGCTATTCATCCTTGCCGCAGCACTTGATCACGGTTGTGTCGCTCACTTCGATAAGGCCCTTGTGCAGGAGCGGCGTGATCTCAAGAAGTATCGCGTCGATATTTATCTCCTGTCCACGACCTCGATCTTGACCGGCAGGGAGGTCGAGAGTTCCAGGATCTTGGCAGTATGGAACACCCGCTCACTTCCATACCCCTCAACTCCGCGAAAAACGCTGGCTCCGGAGATCTTTCGTTTGAAGAAGATGTCCAGAAGGACCTCGTAGGCTGGTTTGCCCTGGATCCTGTAGGATTCATCAAGGTAAATAGAAAGTTTTTTTGCTGGTCCTGGTTTGATCATATGCGGTCTCCTTAACGAACCTGACAGCAAGGGGAGTTCAGATGCTTTTCGCCAGCATCTCTCCCAGTTTCAGCGCCACAAACCCTATCACAACACTCATGATGATGTTGGTCATGGCGAAGAGCCACTGCCCATCCTTGAGCAATGCGCCGGTCTCGTATTCAAAGGTGGAGAAGGTGGTATAAGCGCCCAGGAATCCGACCACCAGCAGCATTCGCCACTGCGGGATCACTATGAACCGTTCTGTCAGGAGCGGCATAAGAAGGCCGATCAGAAAACTGCCGCTTACGTTGATGATAAAAGTTCCTAGAGGGAAAGTCCTCCCCCAGCGCTGGCCGATCCAGAGTCCCAGAGCGTAGCGTACGACAGCGCCGGCAAAGCCGCCTATCCCAACAATAAGATAGTTCATTATCGAGAATACCTCATGAAACCAATTTAACAGATATTAAGGCCCTGCGCAAGAAGCGGCATCAGCCGATGTTATCCTGACCTGGAAAAAACGGTGCGTTATGAACATAAATAATGTATAATGCGAACGTGAATACAAGCCTTGTCCAAGAAGGAGATACCATGACAAAAGAGCAGGTAGCAGAGGCGATCCAGCAGGTGAGACCGGCGCTCCAGCGGGACGGCGGTGATATTGAACTGGTGAGCGTGGAAACCGACGGTACGGTAAAAGTACGGCTCAAAGGGGCCTGCGGTTCATGCCCCATGTCCACAATGACGCTTAAGATGGGCGTTGAAAAGTTCCTCAAGCAGCAGCTGCCCGAGGTCAAAGAGGTCGTGCAGGTAGCGTAAGTGGCAGAGTGCCTGTCCCTGTCGTGCAACAATTAAATCAGCAGGCCCAGGTTAGTCCTGGGCCTGTCTTTATTATGTTTTTCGCGCTTTTTCCCTGATCATGCCGATCAAGCTAGGGATGTTCTGAAAAATCGCTTGACACCTTTCGTTACTTTTGTTATAACCTTGGCGGCCTTTAGCAGAAGTTGCCAAACCGCAGTTTTAGTTCCCCATACCACATATCGAGGTGCGGATAGCATGGAAGCGACCACTGTCAATGCCAGCGCCACGTTCGAGGGAGGGGTCCATCCCTCCGGCAACAAGGAATTATCAGCGCACAAGCCCACCGTTCCTGCAGCGATCCCCAAACGAGCAGTCATTCCCCTGAGTCAGCATATCGGAGCACCCTGTAAACCCCTAGCGGTCATCGGCCAGGAAGTCAAGAAGGGCGAAAAGATCGGAGAGACCGGCGGATTCGTGTCCGCGCCGGTGCATGCCTCGATATCGGGCAAAGTCACGGCCATAGGCGCGTTCCCGCACTCTATGGGATCAGACCTGCCGGCAATTGTCATCGAAAGCGACGGCAAGGATGAGTGGGTGGCCGGGCTCAAGGAAACGGTTGACTACAACGTGCTGAGCCCCGATGAACTCAAGAAGATGGTGTCCGACGCCGGCATCGTCGGCATGGGAGGCGCGACGTTCCCGACCCACGTGAAGCTGTCGCCGCCCAAGGAAAAGCCGATCGATGTGGTGATCCTGAACGGCGCGGAATGCGAACCCTATCTTACCTCCGACCACCGGCTTATGGTGGAGAAGCCCAAAGAGATCGTGGAAGGCCTGCGGATCCTGATGCGGATCCTGGGCGTGAAAAAGGGGCATATCGGGATCGAGGCGAACAAGCCCGATGCGATCGAGGCGCTGAAAAAGACCGTCGCCGGCGCGTCGGACATTGAGGTCTGGCCGGTAAAGGTCAAGTATCCCCAGGGCGCTGAAAAGATGCTGATCAAGGCCATTGCCAACCGGACCGTGCCGGCCGGCGGCCTGCCCATGGATTGCGGTGTCGTGGTCCAGAACGTGGGAACCGCGGCTGCGATCTATGATGCCGTGCGCTTCGGCCGTCCGCTGATCGAGCGGTATGTGACGGTCACGGGCAGGGGCGTGAAGGAACCGAAGAACTTTCTGGCCCGGATCGGCACTCCGTTCTCGCAGTTGATCGAGGAAGCGGGCGGGCTGACCGAGGACGCCGCGAAAGTGATCGCCGGCGGTCCCATGATGGGGATGAGCCAGTTCTCTCTGGACGTTCCCGTGATCAAGGGCACCTCGGGGATCCTGGTATTGCCGCAGGCGGAAGTAAGCACCAAATCCTATGGTCCTTGCATCCGGTGCGCGCGATGCATCGATGCCTGTCCCATGATGCTCCAGCCGTCGCTCCTCGGCCTGTTCATCGAGAAAGGCCACTACGAGGACGCAAAGGACTATAACCTTATGGATTGCTTCGAGTGCGGTTCCTGCACCTTTGTCTGCCCGGCGAACCGTCCCATGGTGCAGTGGGTGAAACGGGCAAAACGGGAACTGGCCAAGAAGAAGAATTAGTCGCAGGGGCAGGTTTTAAACCTGCCTTTGTGCTGTACGGATCATAAAACCTTACGAGGTACCTACATGGAAGCAACTCCCAAGGAACAGACGAAAGAGCAACCGAAACTGATCGTTTCGATCGGACCCCATGTCCGCACGGACGAAAGCACGGCCAAGATCATGTGGACCGTGAATGGAGCGCTGCTCCCTGCCGCGCTCATGTCGATCTACTACTTCGGCCTGCCCGCGGTCATGGTTCTCGCGGTATGCATATTCACCGCGATGATCACGGAAGCGGCCATACAGAAGATGCTCAAGAAAGAGATCGCCGTGGCAGACGGCAGTGCGTTCCTGACAGGCCTCCTGATCGCCATGAACTGTCCGGCGAACATTCCGCTCCATATCCCGGCCATCGGCACCTTTGTGGCGATCGGGATCACCAAACAGCTCTTTGGCGGCCTGGGCTACAATGTATTCAATCCGGCGCTCATCGGCCGCGCACTTATCCTGATCAGCTTCCCCAAGGCCATGACCACATTCACCCACCCGGTCGCCAATATCATGGCTTTTGACGCGAAGACCATGGCCACGCCGCTTACGGTGCTCAAAGAGGACGGTGTTGCAAAGCTCCTGGAACTGTATCCGAATATCTATCAGAACCTTCTGCTGGGGAACCGTGCCGGATCTCTTGGCGAAACAGCCACCATCGCGCTTTTGCTCGGCGCAGCGTTCCTGATGATCAAACGCTACATAACCTGGCATATCCCGATCCCCTTTATCCTCACAGTTGCCGCCGCGACCTGGATGTTCGGCGGTAAGGAAGGACTTTTCACCGGCGACGCGCTGTTCCATGTCATGGCAGGCGGCCTGGTCCTCGGCGCATTCTACATGGCCACGGATTATGTCACCGGGCCGTCGGTCAGAAGCGCGCAGATCGTGTTCGGCATTGCCTGCGGCATTCTGACGGTCCTGATCAGGCTCAAGGGCGGGTACCCCGAGGGCGTGATGTTCGCTATCCTGATCATGAACTGCTTCGCTCCGCTCCTTGACCGGGGCATGCGGAGCAAGGTCTTCGGCAAGGCCGAGGCCAAGGGGGTGAAGAAATGAAGGAAACGATCAAAGTTACCCTCAGCCTGGTCGTTATCTTTATCGCAGCCGGTCTGATCATGGGCGGCACCTATATGAAAACATCGCCCGTAAGATATATTGCGGAGCAGAAAGAGAAAAAGGAAGCGCTCCAGAAACTTGCGCCGGAAGCCGACGAAAGCAGCTTTGCCAAGGAAAAACGCAAGGATTGGGACCTTCACGGGAAAAAGCATGAGTACTACGAGGCCAAGAAAGGCGACGCCATTGTTGCCTATATTGCCGAGACAGCTGGAAAGGGGTATTCAAGCCATATCCAGATGCTCGTTTCCGTTGACGGTTCATTGAACATAAAGGACGTGAACATCCTGCACCACGGCGAAACCCCGGGTCTCGGTGACCAGGTCGAGGACCGCAAGCTTTTCCTCGATCAATTCATCGGGAAGGGACTGTCCCAGCTGGTGCTGATCAAGGGCGAGACCAAGGAAAATATCCAGGCCATCACCGGCGCGACCATCTCGAGCCGGGCGGTCACGAACGGCGTCAGGGACGCCGTGCAGATGCTGGTGGACACATACGGTTCAGGAGTGAAATCCGCGGCAGCGGGGGACAAGCCCGCCCACGAGGTGAAGCATGAGCACAGATAGCGTAAACTACGGGCAGATCTTCAAGAACGGCGTTTTCGGCGAGAACCCGGTGTTCCGGCTGGCGTTGTCACTCTGTCCCGCCGTGGCGGTCACGAGCGGCGTGAAGAACGGCACGCTCATGGGCGTTGCGGTGCTGTTCGTGATGGTCATGGTGAACGCGACCGTGTCCCTTATCCGGAACTTCATTAATCCCAAAGTACGCATTCCTTCCTACATGTTCATCATCGCCACCTGGGTTACGGTCACGGACCTGGTGATGGCGGCCTACGCACGGGACGTGTATAAGCAGATGGGCCTCTACATCATGCTGATCGTGGCCTTCGCGATCGTGCTGTCGCGGGCTGAGGTCTTCGCCATGAAGAACAAGCTCATCCCGTCGATGGTCGACGGAGCGGCAATGGGCCTGGGATTCCTTCTGGCCCTGGCGCTGATCGGCGTGTTCCGCGAGTTCCTGGGCAAAGGCGCGCTCTGGGGCGTGCAGATCCTGTCGGTGAAGCCGTTGCCGATCATGATCCTGCCCGCGGGCGGATTTTTCGCCATGGGGCTCATCATGGGATTCCTGAACTGGATCGACCGGAAGTATTTCGGCGGCACCGGCGCGAGCAGCGGGGGACATTAATTAATTTCGGAGGTTCCTATGTGGCAGGACGTACTGACGATCTTTATCGCATCTGCGCTGATCAATAACTTCGTGTTCGCCCGCTATCTCGGGCTGTGCATCTTCTTCGGCGTCACCAAGAAGATGGAAACCGCGATCGGCATGAGCTTCACCTTTACGGGAGTGATGCTGATCGGAGCGGCTCTGAACTGGTTCATCTATAAATATGTCATGATGCCGCTCCATATCGGCTTCCTGAAGATCGTGATCTTCATCGGTGTGATCGCCGCATTCGTGCAGGCCGCTGACACGATCATGAAAAAAGTGACCCCGGCGCTCTACTATAAGCTCGGTATCTATCTGGCGCTGATCACGACGAACTGCATCATCCTCGCGGTGCCGCTCCTGAACGCAGAGGAATACGCGGACAGCCTGTTCAAGAGCATGGCACTGGCGCTCGGCTCGGGCCTGGGATTCAGCCTTGCGCTTATCATCATGGCGAGCATCCGGGAAAAACTGGAGCTGGCCGATGTGCCGAGGTCGTTCCAGGGTCTGCCGATCTCGTTCGTCCTGACCGGGTTGATCGCGCTGGCGTTCCTGGGATTCTCGGGGATGATTACGTTATAAAATCGGGATTAGAGGATGAAGGATTGAAGGATTAGGCAAAGCGCTTGCCTTTTAATCCTCCTGATCCTTTTTCAAACTAATCCTCCTTCAGAGGTAAACCTATGCTTGAGCAGATCACACAGGTGTTTTTCACCGCATTCCAGCACGTTGCGAGCGTATTCCTGAACAGGATTGTTCCGATGATTGGCGTGGGCGGGTCCGTCGAGACCCTGGAGACGGTGCCCCCGAGCATCATCGGGTACGGTCTCGTGGTCCTCGCGGGTCTGGGAGTCGTTTTCGGTATTGCGCTTGCCATCGTTGCATCGAAGTTCATGGTCAAGATGGACCCGAAGGTAGAGCAGGTGCGTGAGACCTTGCCGGGCGCCAATTGCGGCGCCTGCGGGTTTGCCGGATGCATGGGCTACGCAGAGGCGGTGGTGGGCAATCCTGATGTGGCTTCGAACCTTTGTGCTCCGGGAAAGGGCGCCGTCGCTGAGAAGATCGCGCAAATAACCGGCAAGGCGGCAGCGAAGGTGGATCCTAAGATCGCTCGGGTCTTTTGCCAGGGCGGCAAGAGCAAAAGCCAGAAAAAGTTCATTTACACCGGGGTAATGGACTGCACGGCTGCCGTATTGGCGGCGGGCGGGGACAAATCCTGCGAGTTCGGCTGTCTCGGATACGCCACCTGTATGCGCGCATGTCCCTTTGATGCGATCACCATGAGCGATGACAGCCTGCCGGTGATCAATCCAGAGAAGTGTACCGCCTGCGGCAAGTGCGTTGCAGCCTGTCCGAAGCAGGTGATCGAACTCGCGAAAATGTCCAAGCCCGTGGTGGTCAGCTGTCACAGCAGGGACAAAGGCATCGATGTAAAGAAGAAGTGCCAGGTGGGCTGTATCGCATGCGGCATGTGCGTCCGTACCTGCCCGGTTGATGCGATCAAGGTCGACAATAATCTTGCGCGCATTGACCATGAGAAGTGCATCTCCTGCGGTCTTTGCGTCAAGAAGTGCCCAACGAACGCGATCCATGACCATTTCGCGCCGCGGCTTAAAGCGTCCATCCAGGCGGATAAATGCGCAGGCATCGACGTGTGCGCCAAGGTCTGCCCGGTGAACGCCATCTCCGGCGAAATAAAGGCGGTCCACAGGGTTGACCAGTCGAAATGCATCGGCTGCGGAATGTGTGAAGCCCGATGCCCCAAGAAGGCCATCATCATGGTTTCGGGCGGCGGGGCGCATGGCGCAGAAGCTGCAAAGGAAAAGGCCGCGGCAGCCGTTTAGCGGACCGATCACGCGATCATTTCAGAAAAAGGGATACGCCAACGTATCCCTTTTTCATTTTCCGTGCATCCGTAAATACATTCGGGACCCGTCGCGGGAACATGATTTTGTGAAGCCTTTTTCCCTTGACAAACCTGCATACTTGGGCTAAATACAAATCACTTTTTATGATCGACGATGCAATGTGTTTCTTGCACGTATCCTGTTTGGAGGTGTTCCATGAATCCAGATGATATCAAATACCATCGAGAGCATGCGTGGGTCCGCGTGGAGGGAAAACGCGCGACCATCGGCATTACCGACCATGCACAGCAACAGCTCGGTGATATCGTGTACGTTGACCTTCCTGAACTGGAAACGGAAGTGGACGCCGATTCCGAGTTGTCCGAGATCGAGTCTACCAAGGCGACCTCGCCGGTGATCTGTCCGGTTTCTGGTTCGGTTGTCGAGATCAACGAGGATCTGGCTGATTCTCCCGAGATCATGAACGAAGACCCTTACGGCAATGGATGGCTGGCGATCATCGAGATGAACGATCCGAGCGAGGTCGGGGACCTGATGACCCGCGACGAATACGAGAAATTCCTGAAGGAAGAAGAAGAGAAGTAAAAAAATGAGGCTTACGATCATCGGCGCCGGTCCGGGAGGGTATGTCGCGGCTCTCCGCGCCGCGCACCTGGGAGCGCAGGTCACGGTCCTCGAAAGGGATGAAGTCGGAGGGACCTGTCTGAACTGGGGCTGTATTCCTACCAAAACCCTCATCGCCTCGGTCGAGGCGTTCGAGCGTGTCAAGCATGCTGGAGATTTCGGCATCGATATTTCCGGCACCGTAACCTATAATCTGGAAAAGATCAGGGACCGCAAGAACAAGGTCGTCGCAACCCAGGTAAAGGGCATAAAAGCGCTGTTCAAGAGCGCCGGCGTGGACCTGATACCGTCACGGGCGGAGCTGCTGTCGAAAGATGTCGTTCGCGCCGTATTACCGGACGGCACAACACGCGATATTATGTCCGACCGTGTCATTATCGCCACAGGGTCAAGGCCTGCGGGACTCCCTGATCTTAATGCGGACGGGGACGTTGTCATGACGAGCGACGATGCCCTGAAACTTGCGAAAGTGCCCCGAAGCATACTGATCATCGGCGCCGGCGTCATCGGGTGCGAGTTCGCTTTTATCTACAGGTCTCTGGGCGCTGACGTGACCGTTGTGGAAACGGCTTCCCGGCCGCTCACGACCGAGGACGAGGATATCTCGGCGATCATCGAACGGGAGATGAAAAAAACGAAGATCAAGCTCCTCACCGGGGTGAGCTTTCAGAGCATGACAAAGACCGCTGAGGGAGTTGCCAAGGTCCGCCTTTCCGATGATCGCGAGATCCCTACGGATACTATCCTTTTGTCCATTGGCAGAAAACTGAACAGCGGGAACCTGGGGCTTGACCTGCTCGGCATTGCAACGGGAAAACGCGGCGAGATCGTGGTCAACGACCGGATGGAAACGACTGTAAAAGGAATATTCGCAATTGGAGACGTGACCGGCGGTACGATGCTTGCTCACGTCGCATCCCATCAAGGCCTGGCTGCTGCTGAGAATGCATTGGGCGGGCACACCATCATGGATCCATCGATCATTCCCGCGGGGATATTCACGTCTCCGGAGATCGGCAGTGTCGGCCTCCGGGAGCATCAGGCACGGGAACGGAAGGTCGGGATCAAGGTCGGCCGGTTTCCTTATCGTGGATTGGGCAAGGCGCATGCCATGGGCGAGATTGCGGGATTCGTCAAGATCATCGCTGAGGCTGGGACAGATAAGGTGCTTGGTGTGCATATTTGCGGGTCCCATGCCACGGACCTGGTGCACGAAGGCGCGCTTGCGATCCGAACGGGTACGACAGCGAGTGAGCTCGGACATATGATACACGCCCACCCGACACTGGCCGAAGGCATTATGGAAGCTGCAAATGATGTTCATGGAGAGGCTATCCATGTGCAGCGAGAAAGCCGCTGATCCGTTTTGTGTGTCAAATAAAGAATTTAAGCGTCATGCATGAAAATATGCTATTCTTGTGATGCAGGAAGATGCAAAAGAGCGTTTCCCCGGGAATATTCCCTGTGAATATTCCCTTTACGTTTCAAGGGTTTTCTGCTAGACTACGAAAAGATCAAGCGAAATATAATTTATTTGTTTTCCTTCGAATCCCCTATGAAAAACAAGATCATCATCGCCAGTGTCATAGCGCTTGTTGTTTCCGCGTTCACGATCATTGCATATCAATCCGGTCTGTTCGACCGGGCAGAGGACCTTGTCTACGACGCCAAGGTGAAGATGTTCCGGTCCCAGGCAGTACCGCCCAGGAACATCAAGGTGGTTCTGGTTGACGATGCCTCGATCAGCGCCATGGAAAAGACCGCGGGCAGGTGGCCGTGGCCGCGCGCTATATGGAGCGATCTGCTCGACTTCCTGACGACCTACGGCGGCGCTAAGACCGTGCTGTTCGATATCCTGTTCACGGAGCGGCAGGATGAGGCAAATGACGGAGCCTTGGTGGACGCTACCACAGCATCGGGCAACGTGGTCCACAGCATGATCGTGAAACATGAAAAACCGGACAAGGACCAGAAGTACAACCTCCAGCTGAACAAGCCCCTTCCCGCCGAATTCGTGTCAAAGTTCGCCGTCAGGAATGTCCAGGGATCCTTGAACATCAAAAGCGCGGAGCGCAACAACGATTTCACACTGCCGATAGATAAGCTTCACGCAGCCGCCAGCCGAATGGCTGTTGTCGAGTTCACCCCGGATGCGGATGGGACCCTTCGCAGGACGATCCCGCTCCGTGAATACCAGGGTTCCTATTTCCCCGTGCTCGGGCTGGCGCCATTTGTCGACGAGAACTCGAAGGTCGTGATCGGCACGAAGGCGATCCAGATCAATGACCGGATCATGCCGATCGATCGGGACGGCAATTTTCTGATCAATATGTACGGGATCGACAACGTAGAACCGATCTCTGTCGGAGGGATTTTCGCATCGCTCCAGAAGATCCGGGCAGGCGACATCGAAAATCTCGTTGTGAACCCCGAGGAGTTCCGCGACAGCATCGTGTTCGTGGGTGTTTCCGCGGTCGGCGGCGCGGACCTCAAGGCAACACCTCTTGCCACACGCACTCCGGGTGTGATCATGCACGTTTCTCTTGCGGGGAACTATCTGCAGCACGACTTCCTGATGCCCGCGGACCGCAGGCTTACCCTGCTGGCGGTGCTGATCGGCGTGTGCGCGGTCGTCGGGGTCGTGTTCTTCTCAAAACGATTCCTCATACGCGCTTCATTCCCGATCATGATCCTGCTTGCCTATAGCGGCTATTCCTTTTACGCTTTTAAGCTTCATTGGCTGGTGGATACGATACCTTTCGCTTTTGCGTCGATCACCAGCGGATTCCTGTCTTTCGGGTATCTCACGTTCACGGAAGCTGTGGAAAAACGAAGGGTGTCCCAGGTCTTCACCCAGTACGTGTCCAAGGACGTACTGAACGAGGTCCTGCATAACTACAAGGAGTACCTCAAATCCAGCCAGGGCCAGAAGGTGGAGATCACGATCCTGTTCTCCGATATCCGCGGATTCACGACCATGTCCGAGAATGCTCCGCCGGAAAAGATCGTGGAAATGCTGAATATCCATTTCACCCACATGGCGGACATCATTCTGAAGCATAACGGAACGCTCGATAAGTATATAGGCGACGCGATCATGGCGTTCTGGGGAGCGCCGCTTCCGGATAAGAACCATGCCGAGAACGCTGTCAAGGCCTCGATAGAGATGCTCGAAGAGCTCAAGATCGTGAACGCCGAGCTCAGGGAAAAAGGTCTGGACATGGATGTGAAGATCGGCGTCGGCTTGAACACCGGCGTGGTCACGATCGGCAACATTGGTTCCCAAAAGAAACTGAACTATACCATTGTCGGCGACGCCGTGAACCTGGCGTCACGGCTCGAAAGCCTGACCAAGGAGCACAAGACCGGATTGCTCCTGTCGGAATATACCTATGAAATGGTAAAGGACAAGATTCCCTGCACGATGCTGGGGAATGTCAAAGTAAAAGGCAGGGAAAAGGCCGTGGACATCTATACGCCGGAAGTACTGAAAAAGCAGTAAGAGGGGATACCCGAAAAATACCCCATAACGGCAGTTTACATTTAGAAAAAGACGCGGGATAATAGTTTGCTGAAGTGGAAAAATCGTAGTTTCAGAATTGATGGCGGTATCAGGCAAGTCGCAATAACATTCAAAACCGTATATTCGCAGGGAGGTGCGCCATGAAGAAAATTATCGTATTTGCAATGATGCTTGTGCTCGTTGCCGTTACCGCGGCGATCGCCGAGGAAGTATATGTCCAGAGCGCCAAGGTAAAGGTCATGTGGGAACCGTCGTTCAAGGCCAAGGTCATGACCGAAGTGACCAAGGGCCACAAGTTCACTGTCCTGGGAAAACAGGGGAGTTGGGTCAAAGTGAAGCATGGTTTTGAGACGGGATATGTCCCGGCACTCCTTGTTTCCAAGAATCCGCCGCTTGCGGTCGTGGGCCTGGTAAAGGCCGATGAATCGGAGATCAAGGACAGTGTCCGCCGTCGGGCGTCTACGTACACCAGCGCCGCAGCCGCGAGGGGCCTGACCTCGGAAAGCAGGAAACGGCTGAGCAAGGAAGAAAAGGCCGATTACACAGCACTTGACAAGATCGAGTCTTTTTCGGTGAGCAATGAGGAGCTCGCAAAGTTCATGGAAGGGGGGTCAAAATGATCCTTTCTTCCGGGATTACAAAGGCGCTTGCCGGCATAGCGCTGGTCCTGGTCTTGCCGTTGCTCGCCCAGGCCGTGGAAATGAAGGCCCGCGAACGGTGGCATTCCCAGGACATGGATGTTGTGGAGTCGGACATTGTGGCTGAAGTGAAGTTCGGCCGGGAGGTCGCGGCAAGGATCGTCGGCCGGTATGGTCTCTATGATGATGATCAGGTGAACCGGTATGTGAACCTGGTCGGCAGTTCCGTGGCCGTGAGCGCCAACCGTCCGGAGCTCATATTCAGGTTCGCGGTTCTGGATACGCAGGAGATCAATGCCTATGCCGCGCCTGGTGGATATATATTCGTGACCAAAGGCGCTCTGGCGCAGATGCAGGATGAGGCTGAACTGGCCACGGTTTTGGCTCACGAGGTGGCGCACGTGGCAGGCCGCCATGTAGTGAAAGAATTGAACATCAAGGGCGCCGAAGGCGGCGCAGCAGGCGGAATGGCCCGGCTCGCCGGCGGCGCCACCGAAGCCGCGCGCGCGACCATGGGGCAGATCGTGGACAAGGCGGTCGATATCCTGTTCAAGGACGGCTACAAGCGCGAGGACGAGATCCAGGCGGACAGGGATTCGATCCTGTATTCCACTGTGGCAAACTATGATGCCTCTGCGCTGATCCGTTATTTCGAACGCTTGAATGCTGTAAAAGGAAAATCCACCGAGGTGCTCGACAAGACCCATCCGACCTATGATGCCCGTATTTCATGGCTCAAGGATACGATCAATGGAGAAGGCATCGATCCCTATAAGATGAAGAGCAATAAGGACCGTTTCCAGGAATCAGTGAAAACTGCGGAACTCATTAAGAAGTAAATGACGAGAAGTAATAAGAGGTAAGTAGTAAGCGTGAAAAAACGGAACTAAGAAGCAAGCGGCAAGTGGTAAGCGACCTGCTAGAAAAGGATTGCTTAAACCTTACGGCTTACTACTCTAGAGCTGATTATATTTTTCTCCGGGAGGTTCCCATGATCCATCGTTTGAAGACGGCCGTCTTGTTGGGAGTCGCGGTTTTTACCGTATTTGTTGGTGCAGCATATGCAGACGAATACCATTATATTAACCAGATCGTAGGCGACCGTGCAGTGGGCATGGGCGGAGCCTATACCGCTGTGTCTGATGACGTGGCCGGCCTGTTTTACAATCCGGCTGGTATAGCCTATTCAACAGGAGCGAACCTGTCGGGCAGTGTGAATGCCTATTCGAGCACCACAAAGAAGTACGACAATGTCCTGGCTGGAAAGGGTTGGGAACGCACCTCCACAGCACTCCTGCCGAACTTCTTCGGCATTGTTCAGCCGCTTGGTAATATTAAGTTCGGTTTTTCTTATGCGGTCCCTGATTCTGCCAGGGAAAATCAGGACCAGACCTTTGCTAACGTCCCGTCCCAAACTCCCGGCGTGGTGGTCAATAAGTATGTGATCAACTTCAATAACGAGGACAATACCTATAACTTCGGCCCCACCGTGGCAATGGACCTGAATAACGCCTCCTCGATCGGTCTGACGCTTTATTTCCACCAGCGCTTCAACCAGCTGACGCTTAACCAATACTTGGAAAAGAACACCGCACCCGCGACCTACGAGTGGGATAATGTGTATTCGGAGTTGAGTGAGTGGGGATTCAAACCCGTGCTCGGCTATATGTGGACGCCGCTGGAGAAGTTATCCCTGGGATTGTCCCTGTCTAAGGTCATGGTGCAGCGATCGTTGGTAAGACAGCAAACAACAATGTGGGACAGTGGTACCGGAATAGTCACCAATACTACAATAGACTCGCATGAAAAACGGAAATATCCGGTCCAGGCGCGGCTTGGCGCAGCCTACTTCCTGTCGAACGCGCTGCTCATTTCTGGTGATGTTATCTACGATGCCAAGGTGACGGACGCTATCTTCGGGGATAAGGTCAAAACCATGAACGTAGCGCTCGGCACAGAATATTACTACGATAAGAACTGGGCTCTCCGCGGCGGATTCTATACGGATATGGCAAATTCCGCAGAAGTAGAGCTGGGGCGTCAGAACCAGGATGAACATCTGAATCTCTATGGCCTGACCGCGAGCGTCACGAATTTCTCACGGAATACATCGGTCACACTCGGCGGCGGGTATAGTTTTGGACGCGGCAAGGCACAGGTCATCGCGAATAGTGATGATATCCAGACCGTACGCGCCCAGGGATTCACTGTGTATATCTCGTCGGCGTATATGTATTAAGTAGCAGCAAGTAAGTAGTAAGCTATAAGCGATAAGTAAGAGTTGTAAACGCAAGCCTGCTTAGAGCTTTATAACTTATTGCCATATTGCGATACCTGGGTAATAGTCCCTTGACATCCTGAGCATAGTGATGCAAAAATTGACAAATAGCATACCAAGCAAGGAGGTATTGATCATGAGTAAGCAGCGGTTTCTTATAGGTATCACTTTGACAGCTGTTATTCTTTCCATGGCATTTGCCATGGCGGGATGCAGCGGCAAGGGCAGCAGCGGAGCGCCTGCGGGTCAGGTGGAGCAGGGTGCGACCTTCAACATTAAGGGATCATCGCAACTTATCGCTCTGTCGAACACCGTGGCGCCGACTACAACGACCACAACGCAGGCGATCAAGAACAAGCTTGCAGCGACCTTCGGAGGAAAACCCGCGTTCCAGTATAAGGTTGTGAACCAGGGGCTTTCAAAAGAAGAGGTCATTGCCCGCGCAAAAGGTAAAAAAGCCCCGGCGGCGACTTCCTCCCAGGCAGCTTCAACAACACCGGTGGAATCGGGATCGAACCTGCTCCGGATCGATGAGAACGGGAACGCTGAACTGGCCATCCAGTCGGAATACATGATCAAGGTCATGTATTCGGTGACCGATCCCCAGGGCGAGTATGTTTACTTTGCCCTGGATACAGGCTTCCTGAAACCTGACGGTAACGACTATACCCGGTTTATTGCAAAGTATAATTGTGCGTTCTATCGCGTGAGCACAGCTGATAATACCTCTTCTTGCGTGCAGGAAGGCGTATACATTCAGCCGATTGACGATACCTATATGCAGCGCGTAAGCGGCAACCAGAAGCCGATTCAGTTCGATGCCGTGGGCAATATGTACTTTCCAGGTACGACCTTTACGCAGGTCTGCGACAATGACGGCATCTGCACCATGGCGGCAGCTGACTGGAAACCCCGCATCTATCGCATGAAAACGGATGACCTGTCGGTCACGGCGCTCACCCAGGACAACCAGAAGATAAGCTATTACCTGGTGTTGCCCACCGGTGAAATTGCGTACCAGTCTATGAACATCCAGACCGGTGAAATCGCGCTATACCTCTGGAAGAAGACCGAGGGCGCAGCCAACGTGAACGGCACCACCACGAACCTTACCGGCAGCACCGTGGGCGTGGACTTCTTCACTGTGGATAACTACAACACGATCATGTGGGGCGGTTGGAACGAGAGCGGCATGCGGTTTGCGCGGCCGGCCATGGGAACGAGTTTGATCGAGAAAGCTACCTTGAACACCAAGAACTTCTGGAACGATCTTACGGACTATGCCTGTGATCCGACATATTATTCATATCAAGTTGCTTATGGTGGGGAAGGCGGTGCCTATCTTCCTGACTATATCGTCAGGAACCTCAAGCAGCAGAATGCGCTGAAACCCTATCCTCCGAGGCGAATTGTTGTCGGTGACGACGGCCGTCTCTATGGTCTGTTCGAGGAGACGCTTGTCAAGAATACGAGGACCAAGGATGATTGGGGGAACGAGATCTGCAACTCACCGGACAAGATGGATTATTACACCTATCTGAAGATATTCCAGATCCTTCCCTATAGCCCGATCCCCAAGGCGAGGATCGAGTTCAAGAAGCTTTTTGCTGATCAGAGTTTCTCCTGGCAGCAGTGGATGGGGTCAACTCCATTTCAGGTATCCCAGGGGTTCCTGTTCTATAAGGACACCAAGGAGCGCATCGGCTTCGGCAACGTGGACGTGATCCAGATGGTGCGTCTCTCAGACGGGAAAACGACAACTCTGCTGAACTCCGACAACGATGTTTACCAGATATACAACTGGCGTCTGAAGGGCAACAAGGTCTATTTTGCAGCCCTTGATCTTTCCCAAACAGAGGTTGTGACAGGAGAGATCAATACCACCCTCGTTGCCAGCGGCGCCCTGTCATCGGAGTATCTCAGCACCAAGCGTGCGGCATCGGCTGTAGGTGCCACCGGCAGGGTGCTGGACATCGAACCGATCGCAGCGGCTCCGAAGACCGAGAATTCCAATGCGCCTTATGTCAGGAAGTTCCATATTTCGCCGGATAACGTCTATTCAATGAGCATCGAGTTCAGCGAAGAGATGGACAAGGCAGCTGTTGAGAAGGCCTTCACGTTCAAGGATATGTCCGCAACGCCGCCGACGGATATTTCGACCATGAAAGTATGGATCAACAGCTTCCTGCACCTGATCCCGGACCTGAGCGTGAATGGAACCGGTCTTCCGAACGATGCTTTGCTCGATCTGAAGCAGACCGATCCGCTGAAGGTTGATACTCAGTACGATGTAACCTTGACCGCGTCTGCCCTTGATACGCAGACGCAGGCTTTGACGGACAACAGCGGCGCCAATAGCATGAAAAAGCTGTTCAGGACTAAGCCGCTCTTCGGGTTCTATGTTGCTGACGGCATCGGCAAGACAGCAGGGCCGCCACGCCACGCGGATTATGGATATCCTTTGCGGACAGACATGTACGATATGAATGTGTACAAAGCAGCAGCAGAATATGCATTGCCTGCTGAATTCCGCCTGCAGTTCAAGGCAAAGGATAATGAAGCCGGATACATGACGATTCTTGTCCATGACAATACGTCCATATATGGCTCCAACTTGTTCAGTCTGCAGATAGGAAATGGTTGGGGAAATATAAACTATGGTTCCCCCAACTATTTCTATCAGTATTATCCGGGGTACGGGTGGTATAGCGATTACCGTTGGGCAAACGGCACCCTGCCTACCGGCGTCATGACTGGCAACTGGGTGCTATACCAGATGGATTTCATCGGGAGTACGGCATCGCTCCGCTATTCATTGGATGACGGAGCTTCGTGGCTACCTCTGATACAAGGGTGGCAGTACTATGATGAAGTAACGTATATGTATCAGACTTACTCAACAGCTGATGTGCAGAAGCTTGTTTCTCGGGCCACGATGACGACCCATCTATTCCTCGGGATGAATATGGCGATGGATTTCGATGACATTGCCGTATGGGATGCGACAGGCGGTGTGATCGCGTCTGCACCATTGGTGAAAGTCGATTTTGCCGGAGATTATCTCCCCCATGGCGTGATAGCTTCGACGAACATCAAGATGCAAAGCAATATTGCGAATCCCTGGGCACCGCTCACCGGAGGGTTTACTTATAGAGGAGACGGAGCCATTATTGAGAATGAGCCTGAGTTCCTCGTACCTGCTAATACTTTTACGTATCTTGGTGAAAGTATGTCGTATCCCAGGCTGTATACTAATTTCTGGTGGTAAAGGACAGCAGTTCTCGTCATTGCTTAGTATGATTGTATTAAGGCGGCCTCTTCGGAGGCCGCTTTTTTTATTGTGGTGCGCCCAGCATGGGCGCACTCCTATGGGTGCAAGTCCCATCGTAAGTTGATCACGACGAACGAAGCGAAGCGCAACTGCATGAGGGCGACCGAGTGTGGGAAGGAAGCGCAGAGCGAAGT